>CEUZ01287603.1_pt1 | contig 26911 bp, 20 predicted proteins | sample 361511 | NCBI WGS metagenome assembly CEUZ01 (sample SAMEA2622822, study PRJEB7988) | marine metagenome | biome: marine biome (ENVO:00000447); feature: surface water layer (ENVO:00002042); material: "saline water (ENVO:00002010), including plankton (ENVO:xxxxxxxx)" | depth 5 m | reverse complement strand
CAGCAGCTGCAACTGCTGTTGCAGCTGCTGCTCCTGCAGCTTCTTCTGATAAAGCACAAGAGAAAACTGAATTTTCGGTAGTTTTGTCAGCAGTTGGTGAGAGTAAGGTTAGCGTAATTAAGGTTGTACGCGCTATTACTGGCTTGGGTTTAAAAGAAGCCAAGGATTTAGTGGATGGCGCACCAAAGCCAGTGAAAGAAGGAGTTTCCAAAGAGGATGCAGAAGCCATACAGAAGCAATTAACTGAGGCTGGTGCAACTTGTGAGCTTAAATAATATTGTTTAGAGGATTAACACTAGCGACACACCAAGTGTCGCTAGTGTTGTTTTACTAGCTCCATAATTTAATAGTGTCACAAGTGTATAACACAGTAATCAAAAGCTTAAATTTTGTTTTCTGCGCCCCTGGAGAAATTCTATGAGTTATTCATTTACCGAGAAAAAGCGTATTCGCAAAAGTTTTGCAAAAAGTGCAAGTGTTTTACCAATTCCGTATCTACTTGCAACACAGCTTGAATCTTACGAAGCTTTTTTACAAGAGCATGTTCCTGCTGAAGAAAGGGAAAACCGTGGGCTGCAAGCTGCATTTACTTCTATTTTCCCAATTGAAAGTCATTCAAAGAATGCTCGTCTTGACTTTGTGAGCTATATTCTTGGTGCTCCTCCATTTGATGTTAAAGAGTGCCAGCAACGTGGCCTTACTTATGCTTCGCCATTACGTGCTAGAGCACGGTTAACTATCATGGACAAGGAGTCTTCCAAGCCGACACCAAAGGAAGTTAGGGAGCAGATAGTTTATATGGGGGAAATTCCTCTGATGACTACAACTGGTTCGTTTGTAATTAACGGTACTGAGCGTGTAATAGTATCTCAATTACATCGTTCTCCTGGGGTATTTTTTGAGCATGATAGAGGCAAAACTCATTCATCTGGAAAATTATTATTTTCAGCGCGTATTATTCCGTACAGAGGATCTTGGCTTGATTTTGAATTTGATCCCAAAGATTACCTTTATTTTCGGGTAGATCGCCGACGGAAGATGCCCGTTACCGTTCTTTTAAAGGCTTTAGGGTATACCTCAGAACAAATTCTTGCTGGATTCTTTGAGTTTGATGTATTTAATTTCTCTAAAAAAGGTATTAATTTTGAGCTGGTGCCAGAGCGTTTACGTGGTGATATTGCTCGCCTTGATATTGTCACTAAAAATGGAAAAATAATTGTTCAGAAAGATAAACGAATTACTGCAAGGCATATTAGAGAATTAGAAAAAGCTGGGATAGATAAACTTGCGGTGCCAGAGGATTTTTTATTGGGGAGAGTGTTAGGTCATAATGTGTTAGATCAGGAAACTGGAGAGATCTTAGCGCAGGCTAATGATGAAATTACTGAGGAGCTTATTGCTAAATTTCATGAGTCTGATATTGAGAAAATTTATTCTATATATACAAATGAGCTTGATCATGGTTCATATATATCACAGACTTTAAGAATAGACGATACAACTGACCAATTGACTGCTCAGGTAGCGATTTATCGCATGATGCGACCTGGAGAGCCACCAACTGAGGAGGCTGTCAGGGCATTATTTAATGGATTATTCTATTCATCTGATCGCTATGATTTATCGGCAGTTGGACGGATGAAATTTAATCGTCGTGTTGGTAAAACTGAACTGACTGGTCCAACTACTTTATCAAATGAAGATATTATTCGCATAATACAAATATTGGTGGAGCTCAGAAATGGGCGCGGTGAAGTGGACGATATTGATCATCTTGGTAATCGTAGAGTTCGTTATGTTGGAGAATTAGCAGAGAATCAATTTCGATCTGGGCTAATTAGGGTTGAGCGAGCTGTAAAAGAACGTTTAAGTCAGGCGGAATCAGATAACCTGATGCCTCATGATTTAATTAATGCTAAGCCTGTATCTGCGGCGGTACGTGAGTTTTTTGGCTCTAGTCAGTTATCTCAATTTATGGATCAGACAAATCCACTTTCAGAAATTACGCATAAGCGCAGGGTATCTGCTTTAGGGCCAGGGGGGTTGACAAGAGAGAGGGCTGGTTTTGAAGTGCGAGACGTTCATCCGACTCATTATGGCAGAGTATGTCCGATTGAAACTCCAGAAGGACCAAATATTGGGCTTATAAATTCGCTTGCATTATATGCTCGTACTAATGAATACGGTTTTCTTGAAACTCCATATCGTAAAGTAAAAAATAATAAGGTGACAGATGAGATTGATTATTTATCAGCAATAGAAGAAGGGCAGTTCATTATTGCTCAAGCAAATGCAGAGTTAGATAGCCGTAATAAATTTGTTAAGGATATTGTTTCTTGTCGTCATAAGAATGAATTTACCTTAGCTGCACCTGATCGCATTGAATATATGGATGTAGCGCCGTCTCAGATTGTTTCAGTTGCAGCTTCATTAATTCCTTTTTTAGAGCATGATGATGCTAATCGTGCTTTGATGGGATCAAATATGCAACGTCAAGCAGTACCTTGTCTTCGCGCTGAGAAGTCATTTGTTGGTACTGGAATAGAGCGGGTGGTAGCAATGGATTCTGGTACTGCAGTAATGGCTGGGCGCTCTGGAATAGTAGATTATGTGGATGCAGGGAGAATTGTAGTAAGAGTGCATGATGCGGAGACACGAGCAGGTGAAGTAGGTGTTGATATTTATAATCTTACAAAATATACCCGCTCTAATCAGAATACGAATATAAATCAAAGACCTTTGGTTAAAGATGGAGATGTAATAGCCGCTGGAGATGTAATTGCTGATGGTGCTTCTACAGATTTAGGTGAATTGGCCTTGGGTCAAAATATGCTGGTAGCATTTATGCCGTGGAATGGCTATAACTTTGAGGATTCAATTTTAATTTCTGAGAGGATTGTTTCTGAAGATCGTTTTACATCTATTCATATTGAAGAGCTTGTTGTAGTTAGTCGTGATACAAAATTAGGCACAGAAGAAATCACTGGGGATATATCGAACCTTTCTGAAGTACAGATTAACCGTTTAGATGATTCTGGCATAATTTATATTGGAGCTGAAATTGAAGCAGGTGATGTGTTAGTTGGCAAGGTTACTCCAAAAGGAGAGGTGCAGCTAACTCCAGAAGAGAAGCTTTTACGTGCAATTTTTGGTGAAAAGGCATCAGATGTAAAGGATACGTCATTACGTGTTCCATCAGGTATTTCGGGCACAGTTATTGATGTGCAGGTATTTACTCGAGAAGGGATAGATCGAGATAAACGTGCACAGCAGATTATTGATGACGAATTAAATCGGTATAAAAAAGATCTCTATGATCAGATGCGGATTGTAGAGTCTGATGCATTTGAGCGTATTAAACGCTTACTTAAAGGCAAGGTGGCAAAAGGCGGACCTAATAAACTTTTAAAAGGGGCGCGTATTACAAAAGAATATCTTGATAGTATAGAGCCACATTCTTTGTTTGATGTTCGCTTATCTAATGAAGAGGCAAGCACTCAATTAGAGCAGATAAAAGAAGGTCTATCTCAGAAGCGATTAGATTTTGATGCTTTTTTTGAAGAGAAGAAAAAGAAGCTTACCCAGGGTGATGAGTTGCCACCTGGTGTGCAAAAAATGGTGAAGGTTTATATTGCTGTGCGGAGACGGCTCCAGCCTGGAGATAAAATGGCTGGACGCCATGGTAATAAAGGGGTTATATCAAGGATTGTTCCGGTTGAAGATATGCCCTACATGGCTGATGGTACTCCTGTTGATGTAGTACTAAATCCCCTTGGTGTTCCTTCTCGTATGAATGTTGGGCAGATTCTAGAAATTCATCTTGGGTGGGCTGCAAAAGGGTTAGGCCTAAAAATTGATAATATGCTTCGTGCACAATATGACACAGCTGAGATTAGAGAGTTTGTTAATAAAATATATAATAATAGTGGTAAACAGGAAGATATTTCTTCTCTTTCAGATGTAGAGATTATTGAGTTAGCAGGGAATCTCAGAAATGGTGTGCCATTTGCGACTCCAGTATTTGATGGTGCTACCGAGCATGAAATTAAAGATATGCTTGAGCTTGCTGATTTACCTAGATCCGGTCAGATTACATTATATGATGGTAGAACAGGCGAGGCTTTTAATCGTCCCGTTACAGTTGGCTACATGCATATCTTGAAGCTTCACCATTTAGTAGATGACAAGATGCATGCTCGTTCTACAGGCCCTTATAGCTTGGTAACTCAGCAGCCATTGGGTGGCAAGGCTCAATTCGGAGGGCAACGATTTGGTGAAATGGAAGTGTGGGCCTTAGAGGCATATGGAGCAGCATATACTTTACAAGAAATGCTAACAGTTAAATCTGATGATTTAAATGGGCGTACTAAGATATACGAGAGCATTGTAAAGGGTGATCATAAAATTGATGCTGGTATGCCAGAATCGTTTAATGTATTAGTAAAAGAAATTCGTTCGCTTGGGATGGATATAGATTTGGACCGGCATTGAAACAATTAACTAGAGATAATTTTCTAATCTTTAGTATTTAGTTATTAATTGCCGAATTTTTTGTATTGACCCCTGATTAACAGGAGTGATAAATGAAAGCGCTACTTGATTTATTTAAGCAAGTTACTCATAAGGAAGAATTTGAATCTATCAAAGTTGGACTGGCTTCACCTGAGAAAATACGTTCTTGGTCTTATGGGGAAGTAAAAAAACCAGAGACTATAAATTATCGTACCTTTAAACCAGAGAGGGACGGGTTATTTTGCGCTAAAATTTTTGGTCCAGTTAAGGATTACGAGTGCTTATGTGGGAAATATAAGCGTCTGAAACACCGAGGTGTAATTTGTGAGAAATGTGGTGTTGAAGTTACTTTATCAAAGGTGAGGCGAGAGAGAATGGGGCATATACAACTAGCCTCACCAGTTGCTCACATTTGGTTTCTAAAGTCTTTGCCATCTCGTTTAGGGATGGTTTTAGATATGACTTTACGTGATATTGAGCGTGTTTTGTATTTTGAAGCCTATGTAGTAACCGATCCAGGGATGACTCCACTAGCAAGATGCCAGTTGCTCACTGATGATGATTATCTCGCTAAAATGGAAGAATATGGCGATGACTTTAGTGCGAGTATGGGTGCAGAGGGAATACGTGATTTATTAATCAATTTGAATATTAATATTGAAATTGATAATGTTAGACGAGATATGGAGGCAACTAATTCAGAAACAAAAATCAAGAAGCTTTCTAAACGTCTAAAAATATTAGAAGCATTTAATAAATCAGGCATTAAGCCTGAATGGATGATATTTACAGTTTTACCAGCTCTGCCACCAGAATTAAGGCCATTAGTACCTCTTGATGGTGGGCGATTTGCAACATCTGATTTGAATGATTTATATCGCAGAGTTATTAATCGTAACAATCGTTTGAAGCGCTTACTTGAGTTAAAAGCACCTGAAATAATTGTGCGTAATGAGAAGCGTATGCTTCAAGAAGCAGTGGATTCATTACTTGATAATGGACGTAGAGGTAAAGCAATGACTGGTGCTAATAAGCGACCATTAAAGTCATTAGCAGATATGATCAAAGGCAAGGGGGGGCGTTTTCGCCAGAATTTACTTGGAAAAAGAGTCGATTACTCTGGGCGCTCAGTAATTGTTGTTGGGCCACAACTTAAGCTTCATCAATGTGGGCTGCCAAAAAAGATGGCTTTGGAGCTATTCAAGCCGTTTATTTTTAGCAAACTGGAGATAATGGGTATAGCTAGTACTATTAAGGCAGCTAAAAGAGAGGTAGAAAATGAAACCCCAGTAGTATGGGATATTCTTGAAGATGTTATCCGTGAGCATCCAGTAATGTTGAATCGTGCACCAACACTACATCGTCTTGGTATACAAGGGTTTGAGCCTGTTTTAATTGAGGGAAAAGCCATTCAGCTACACCCATTGGTATGTGTAGCATTTAATGCTGATTTCGATGGTGATCAGATGGCCGTGCATGTCCCGTTATCTTTAGAAGCGCAAATGGAAGTTCGTACATTAATGATGTCTTCCAATAATATTTTGTCTCCAGCAAATGGAGAGCCAATTATTGTGCCGTCTCAAGATATAGTATTGGGTTTATATTTTATGACTCGTGAGAAGATAGGCTCAAGAGGGGAAGGTATGAAGTTTCCTAATATTAGTGAAGTATCTCGTGCCTATGAGAGTCGTGTAGTTGAGCTAAATGCTAGGGTTCAAGTTAGAATAGAGGAATCTGAAACAGATTCTAATGGTGAGCAGCATAAAAAAGTAACACGTTATGATACGACTATAGGGCGAGCACTTCTATCGGAGATTTTACCATCGGGTCTCCCATTCCCTTTAATAAATAAATCTCTTAAGAAGAAAGAAATATCTAAGCTTATTAATTTTAGCTTCCACCTTTGTGGTTTGCGTGCAACAGTAATTTTCGCAGATAAATTAAAAGATTATGGCTTTGCATTTTCGACTCGTGCTGGAATATCTATTTGTCTAGATGACATGTTAGTACCAGATGATAAGAAAAATATTATTGGTGGTTCTGAGAAAGAAGTAAAAGAAATTGAAGCTCAATATACCTCAGGCTTGGTGACTCAGGGTGAGCGTTATAACAAGGTAGTTGATATTTGGGGGCGTGCTGGTGACAAAGTTGCTAAGGCAATGATGGATCAACTTGGCACAGAACCAGTATATGACCAGCATAGTGGGAAAATAAGGAAAGATAAGAAGGGAAAACCGCTAATGCAGGAATCATTTAATTCTATTTATATGATGGCTGATTCCGGCGCGCGTGGTTCTGCTGCACAAATACGTCAGTTAGCAGGTATGCGGGGCTTGATGGCAAAGCCTGATGGTTCAATTATTGAGACGCCTATTACTGCAAATTTTAGAGAAGGTCTCAATGTACTACAATATTTTATTTCTACTCATGGAGCACGTAAAGGATTGGCTGATACAGCATTGAAAACTGCAAATTCAGGCTATCTTACACGGAGATTAGTAGATGTAACTCAGGATCTTGTTGTTATTGAAAATGACTGTAATACAGTAAATGGTGTAGCAATGAAAGCTTTAGTTGAGGGAGGTGAAGTTATTGAAGCATTGCACGAGCGTATTCTCGGTAGAGTAGCGGCAATCGATGTCATTAATCCAGAAAATCAGGCAATTGTCTATCCTGTAGGTTCTCTTCTGGATGAGAATGCTGTTGCTAATATTGAGTCACTTGGTATAGATGAGGTAAAGGTGCGTACTCCGCTTACATGTGATACTCGGCATGGGCTATGTGCGAAATGTTATGGTCGAGATCTGGGAAGAGGAACAATGGTAAATCTAGGTGAAGCAGTTGGTGTTGTTGCAGCGCAATCTATTGGTGAGCCTGGCACCCAGCTTACTATGCGCACATTCCATATAGGTGGGGCTGCTTCAAGAACTGCAGTAGCAAGTCAAATAGAGAGTAAATCGAATGGGACTGTACGTTACTCTCCAACAATGCGGTATGTAACAAACTCTCGTAAAGAGTTAGTGGCAATTTCTCGTAGCGGGGAGATGGTAGTGCATGATGATAATGGGCGAGAACGTGAGCGACATAAGGCCCCATATGGCGCAACTTTGTTAGTTCGTAATGGAGCAGCTGTAAAAGCTGGTCAGGTCATGGCATCATGGGATCCACATACTAGGCCAATAATTACCGAATATGCCGGTAAGGTGCGTTTTGAGAATGTTGAAGAAGGGTTGACTGTCGCTAAACAAATTGATGATGTAACAGGATTATCATCAATGGTAGTTACTGATCCAAAACGACGTGGTGTGTCCCAAGCAAAAGGATTGCGCCCGCTAGTTAAGTTGTTGGATGAAAAAGGGGAGGAAGTAAAGCATTCTGGTGATGATAAATTATCAGTAAACATTACTTTCCAAACTGGATCAGTCATAGTTGTACGTGATGGACAGCAAGTAAGTGTTGGATCTGTTCTAGCCAGAATTCCGCACGAGAGTTCAAAAACCCGTGATATTACCGGTGGTTTGCCTCGTGTTGCAGAATTATTTGAAGCTCGTTCACCGAAAGATGCGGGTGTGTTAGCAGAAGTTACTGGTGTTGTGTCTTTCGGTAAAGATACTAAAGGTAAGCAACGGCTAGTTATTACTGATACAGAAGGTGTTGCACATGAATATCTTATACCAAAAGATAAGCATGTGACAGCGCATGATGGTCAGGTAGTAACTCAGGGAGAGAATATCGTTGATGGCCCTGCTGATCCACATGATATTCTGCGTTTGCTTGGAGTAGAGGCATTAGCACGATATATTACTGATGAAGTACAAGATGTTTATCGTTTACAAGGTGTAAAGATTAATGATAAGCATATTGAGGTTATTGTACGTCAGATGTTGCGTCGAGTTCAGATTGTCAATCCTGGGGATACTAGATTTATATTGGGTGAGCAAGTAGAACGTGCTGATATATTGACTGAGAATGAGAAGATGGAGGCTAATGGTAAGAAGCCAGCAGAATATCAATTTGTTCTGCTAGGGATCACTAAGGCTTCACTCTCTACAGACTCATTTATTTCAGCTGCATCTTTTCAGGAAACAACACGCGTCCTTACTGAGGCGGCAATTATGGGTAAGAAAGATAATTTGCGTGGACTAAAAGAGAATGTGATTGTTGGACGACTTATTCCAGCTGGAACTGGCTTGGCTTTCCATAATTTAAGAAAAAGGCAGAAAGCAGGAGCTGATGATATTGAAAATACCTTTATTAGCAAAGAGGATACCGGAGAAGAACAAAAAACAGAAGCTGTCTAGATAATTAATTATTTTTCAAATAATTATATTGTTTATTTTGAGTTATGCTTAAAAAATTAACTAGATTTGTGAAATAAAATTATTGAAACTTGATAGGGATATAATTTACTTATTTATAGCCAATTCTTCTTCAAGACAGTAGAGTAAATATAGCAGTTAATCTGGTAATATCTTGATTTTATAAGGAATTATTAGCTTTCAAGAGTTAATGTTTCAATGCAATATTCTGAAGTTAGTTGTTTTGGTATATTCTGCATTAGTATTTATTTAATTGTAAATACTTTGTTCAAATTAATAAAATAGAGTGAATTAATAGGGAATATTTTATTTGTCATATGAATGTAACATTATCAAAGTAATATTACATAAATTAAAATTTCATTGATAAATAAGGTATTTTTTATGCCTTTGCAACTCTTTGCCAAGAACGGTCAATCTGGAAAACTAGGATATAGTTATCGTCGTCATATACGAGAGCGTATTATTGAGGCCATTTTATTTATGATGGCACTTACTTCAGTAGCTATTACGTTTTCAATTGTTGTAATGCTTGTTAAAGAGTCTTTAGTGTTTTTTGAACAAGTTTCTTTTTGGGATTTTCTTACTGATACACAATGGACCCCACTATTTGATGACGCACATTATGGAATTCTTCCATTAATTTCTGGCACAGTTGTAAGCTCATTAGTTGCATTGATTGTAGCAATTCCTCTTGGAACTATTATTGCCATATATCTCTCGGAATTTGCACCATTCACTGTGCGAGAGGTTGCTAAGCCTTTTTTAGAATTACTTGGCGGCATTCCAACTGTTGTATATGGCTATTTTGCATTATTATTTATTACCCCCTTATTACAAGAAATATTCCCGGAGTTGCCAGGATTTAGTTTGCTTTCTGCTGGGCTGGTTATGGGTATCATGATAGTTCCATATATTAGTTCACTATCTGAAGATGCGATGAGGGCAGTACCAATGCATCTTCGAGAGGGGTCTTATGCAATGGGAGCGACACGATTTCAGACTGCTACTAGAGTTGTGATACCAGCGGCTTTTTCAGGAATTGCTGCATCATATATTCTCGGTATTTCTCGTGCAGTTGGAGAAACAATGGTAGTGGCAATAGCAGCTGGTATGCAGCCTAACCTGACCTGGAATCCAATGGAGCCAGCTGCAACTATTACTGCTTATATTGTACAAGTAAGTCTAGGAGACTTGCCGCATGGAAGCACTGGTTATCAGACTATTTTTGCTGCCGGCCTTACTTTACTACTTTTAACGCTTACATTTAATGTTCTAGGGCATATGCTACGAAAACGATATCGTGAAGTATATTAATTTTGTCCATAATGTATAAATTTAAATTAAATTTTCTGGTTATATGGGTTTTATATTTTGATAGTCAATTTACTTGTACTCAACGGAATTAATGCTAATGCATAAAACAAAAGGGCTTCAAGAAATTCGGCTTATGATTGCGCGTCATAAAAGATTTGATAAGCTGTTCATGGTTGTTGGCATATTTGCTTTGATGGTTGCGGTCTTTACCTTTATTGCTTTATTTGCTCATATGTTGATTGATGGAATGCCACGTTTGACATTAGAATTTTTTACATCATTTCCTTCACGTCATCCAGAAGCTGCTGGCATACTTTCAGCTTGGGTTGGTACTATATTGGTGATGTTGGTTACAGCATTTACCGCAGTACCTATTGGAATTGGAACAGGTGTTTATCTAGAAGAATATGCACCGAGAAATATCATTACAGAAATAATAGAAATAAATATAACTAATTTGGCTGGAGTACCTTCAATTGTTTATGGATTATTGGCTTTAGGTCTGTTTGTATATCAATTAGGTTTTGGTCAAAGCGTACTGTCAGCAGGGTTGGCATTAGCGCTGCTAATTTTACCAGTGGTAATTGTTGCCACTCGGGAGGCAATACGAGCGGTTCCTGTAGGTATTCGTGAGGGTGCTTATGCCCTTGGGGCAAGCAAGTGGCAAACTGTATCAGATCACTTGCTTCCATATTCGGCTGCAGGCATCATGACTGGTGTGATTATTGGATTAGCTAGAGCAATTGGTGAGACGGCACCTATTATTACTATTGGAGCGCTAACTTTTATTGCATTCTTACCGCCATCACCAATTACAGGAGGGTTTCCTTTCATATCATTTGAGTGGCTGACAGCACCTTTTACTGTAATGCCAATTCAGATGTTTAATTGGGTTTCACGTCCTCAGGAAGAATTTCAAGTAAATGCCGCTGCTGCAGGGCTAGTATTAGTAATCATGACACTTACTATGAATGCGCTAGCCATTTATATTCGTTATCATATGCGTAAAAAAATTAAATGGTAGTAAGAAAATTTGAAAGATGATGTTTTTTAAGAGGATATAAATTCTTGGATTGCATAGGTCCAGGTTTAACTTGAGAATATTTATAAGAATAGGCCCTATAAGAAGGAAGGAAAATGGCGGGATCTAAGAATACCCAAGAAAATGAACCTCAGACTAAAATTAGGAAAAGCATACAGGGTAAGGATGCTGACAATATCTCAATGGTTCAGAGTAAATCTGAAATTAGGGATCTTAATTTTTATTATGGTGAATTTCATGCACTCAAAAACGTTAACATGTTGTTGCATGAGAAGAAAGTAACGGCCTTAATTGGTCCATCAGGGTGCGGTAAATCAACTTTACTAAGATGTTTTAACCGTATGCATGATTTATATCCTGGTAATCAGTATGCCGGTGAAATTATATTGCAGCCAGATAATGTAAATATTCTTTCTAGTGATGTAGATCCAATTGAAGTACGGATGCGTATTAGCATGGTATTTCAGAAACCTAATCCATTTCCTAAATCCATTTATGAGAATGTTGCGTATGGCCTACGTGTGCGAGGGATAACCAAGAAGCTCGTATTAGATGAAAAAGTTGAAGATGCTCTTCGTGGTGCAGCGTTATGGGATGAGGTGAAGGATCGTATCCATAATCTAGCCTTTGAACTTTCTGGTGGACAACAACAACGGTTATGTATTGCTCGTGCGCTTGCTACCGATCCAGAAATTTTATTATTTGATGAGCCTACTTCAGCTCTTGACCCGATCGCTACTGTAAGTATAGAAGAGCTTATTGCAGACCTTAAAAAACAAGTTACTATATTGATAGTTACACATAGTATGCAGCAAGCTGCACGAGTATCAGATTACACAGCTTATATGTATCTGGGAGAGTTAATTGAATTTGGTGTTACAGATAATATTTTCATAAAGCCTAAGAATAAAATGACTGAAGATTATATAACTGGGCGTGTTGGATAATTTGTAATACCCAAGCACAGAAAATATACTTATTAAGTAATTTTTACTTAATTTTTTGTGAATCTATATATAAAGAAAGTATATTTTTTTGTTTATAACAAAATGCTTCTATATACCAATTAATTATTCGTGCTAACATGAGGTTATATTTTTATTCTTAATGCACTAAATGTATAAGTTTTGCTATGATTGACCCTGTATCTATTCACAGGTAAGATCCTACACTTTTGACTTTTTAGGAAAATAGCTATGCGTAAGAAACTAGTTGCCGGCAACTGGAAAATGCATGGTGGAATAGAGCAAAATAATAGCTTGTTGAATAAAGTTGTTGCTGGTACTTTGGGGGCTGATAAAGCAACCTATGCAGTATGCGTGCCATATCCATATCTATCGCAAGTATCTTCTCTCTTAAAAGATACTCATATTTCTTGGGGAGCACAGAATATAAGCCAGCATGTTAAAGGAGCATTCACTGGTGAAGTGTCAGCAATAATGTTGAATGATTTTTTCTGCCATTATGTGATTGTTGGGCATTCAGAAAGACGTACTTTATATGGTGAAGACAGCAAAATAGTCTCTCATAAATTTAAGGCAGCACTTGAGAATAGTTTGATTCCAATTCTATGTGTTGGGGAGAGTTTAGATCAGCGGGAAGCTGGACTTACAGAAGAAATAGTAGGTGAACAATTAGATGCGGTTATTGAGCTAGTTGGCGTGGAAGCCTTAGAACATGCTGTCCTGGCTTACGAACCAATTTGGGCTATTGGAACTGGAAGAACAGCTACGCCTCAGCAAGCTCAAGATATACATAGTTTTATTAGAAATAGGGTTGCCAGTCACAACACTCAGATTGCAACTAAGATACAAATTCTTTATGGTGGTAGTGTAAAAGCAAATAATGCTACGGAGTTATTTGTTATGCCTGATATTGATGGAGGTTTAATTGGAGGGGCATCATTGCTTCCAGACGAGTTTATTTCAATTTGTATGGCAGCAAACAATTGATTCTCATGGAGTAGAAATTGGAAACATTTATTTGGATTGTTAATGTAGCATCAGCTGTGAGTGTAATTGTATTAATTTTACTGCAGCAGGGTAAGGGAGCGGATATGGGGGCTGCTTTTGGTAGCGGTGCTTCAGGGAGCTTATTTGGTGCGAGTGGCTCAGCAAATTTTTTAAGCCGGACTACAGGGATTCTGGCGACAGTATTTTTTATTTCTACCCTAGGACTTACATATCTCTCAGTTAATAAATCAGAGAGTAAAGGTGTTATGGATAATATAATACCTAGTCAGTCTTCAGTTTCAGAAAAAATACCTGGTCAGTCTTCAGTGTCAGAAAAGAAATCTGATCAGTCTTCAGTTGCAGCAGAAATACCGACTACTGCTGCGCCGCAAATTCCTGCTAATGAAGGGGTGTCGAAAGCCGCAGAAATACCAAAATAACCTAGAGGGGTAGGATTAAATTAAATTTCTAATAGAATATTAGAAATTTAATAAGATTTTATTCTTAAATTGTAAATTAAGCTGCCGACGTGGTGAAATTGGTATACACGCCGTCTTGAGGGGGCGGTAGCGAAAGCTGTGCGAGTTCGAGTCTCGCCGTCGGCACCATAATATCCTATAGATAAATGGTTTTTGATGAAATGATATGATAAGCATTTGTATTGGAATAAGCTTACATTTTTATGAGTCTAAATAAGAGTTATTTAAAAAGAATTTTTAAATGACATATAATTTATTGTTTTTTATTTTTTCCTGTAATAATAGATGCTAGAAAATTATTTCTCAATTCTGATATTTATTTTTGTAGGGCTTGCTATAGGGGTAGTGCCAATAGCAATAGGTTGGTTGCTTGCGCCTAATAGCCCTGATAGTGAGAAACTTTCACCTTACGAATGTGGTTTTGAAGCTTTTGAAGATGCGCGAATGAAATTTGATGTGAGATACTATTTAGTTGCTATTTTATTTATTCTTTTTGACTTAGAGATCGCATTTTTATTTCCATGGGCGGTAGTCTTGAATGAAATTGGTCTATTCGGATTTGTTGCAATGATGATATTTCTTGGTATTCTTGTTATTGGTTTTATTTATGAATGGAAGAAAGGAGCATTAGATTGGGACTAGTAAGATGAGCATTGAGGGCGTATTAGAAAAAGGGTTTGTTACTACTAGTTTAGATAAAGTTATTAACTGGGGGCGAACTGGTTCTATGTGGCCGATGACATTTGGCCTTGCATGCTGCGCTGTGGAAATGATGCAAGCTGGAGCCTCACGATATGATTTAGATCGCTTTGGTGTTGTATTTCGTCCTAGCCCTCGCCAGTCGGATGTTATGATAGTTGCAGGTACGCTGTGTAATAAAATGGCTCCTGCATTAAGGAAAGTATACGATCAGATGGCAGAGCCAAGATGGGTTATTTCTATGGGGTCTTGTGCTAATGGAGGAGGTTATTATCATTATTCTTATTCAGTAGTACGTGGTTGTGATCGAATTGTACCTGTAGATATTTATGTACCAGGTTGTCCTCCAACAGCTGAAGCTCTACTCTATGGGATAATTCAGTTACAAAATAAGATAAAGCGTACTAACACCATAGCTCGTTAAGGGAATAATATTATGTCGAGCTCTCGTTTGGAAATACTCTCCCTTTGTTTGAAGAAAATATTTGCAGATAGGCTCATAAGCGCAACTGATGTGTTGGGTGAATTGACTATTGAAATAGATTCAAATGAATTATCTAAGGTAATGGAAACTCTTCGTGATGATTCAGAATTAGGATTTACAATACTTATTGATTTATGTGGAGTCGACTATTTGTCTTATGGAGTTGAGTCCAATACTGAAGTTAGTCATCATAATAAGCGTTTTGCAGTTGTCTATCATCTACTTTCTATAAGTCACAATTACAGATTGCGAGTTAGAACTTATGTTGCTAATGATGAAATTCCTGTTCTAGATTCAGTTACTAAAATATGGCCGGTAGCGAATTGGTATGAGCGTGAGGCATTTGATCTTTATGGCATAGTTTTTGATGGCCATCCAGATTTACGTCGTATTCTTACAGATTATGGCTTCATAGGTAATCCATTCCGTAAAGATTTTCCTTTAACAGGTAATGTAGAGATGCGTTATGACCCAGATCAAAAGAGAGTAATTTACCAGCCGGTAAGCATTGAACCACGTGAGCTTACGCCACGTGTAATACGTGAAGAACATTATGGTGATAATAAATGAATTTTTTGAGATTATTTAATTATGGCTGAAATACGTAATTACACAATGAATTTTGGGCCGCAGCATCCAGCAGCACATGGGGTACTACGTTTGGTTCTTGAACTTGATGGTGAAGTTGTGCAGCGCGCTGATCCACATATTGGGCTGTTGCATCGGGCTACTGAAAAATTAGCTGAGAATAAGCCATATATTCAGTCAGTTCCTTATATGGATCGGCTAGATTATGTTTCTATGATGGCAAATGAGCATGCGTATGTGATGGCTATTGAGAAAGTGCTACAGCTTGAAGTACCAGTAAGAGCACAATATATTCGAGTTATGTTCGATGAGATAACTCGAATACTTAATCACCTTTTATGGTTAGGTGCTCATGCATTAGATGTGGGTGCAATGACAGTTTTTCTCTATGCTTTTCGAGAACGTGAAGATCTTATGGATTGCTATGAGGCCGTATCAGGAGCAAGGTTACATGCTGCTTATTATCGACCAGGAGGTGTATATAGAGACCTCCCTGATTTAATGCCAAAATATAAGCTATCTAAAATTCATAATGAAGGAAAGACTAAATCTTTAAATAAGAATCGTGAGGGATCTTTACTTGATTTTATTGAAGATTTTACTAACCGTTTTCCTATTTACGTAGATGAGTATGAGACTTTATTGACTGATAATCGTATATGGAAGCAGCGGTTGGTTGGGATTGGTGTTGTATCGCCTGATAGGGCTCAGGCCCTAGGATTTACAGGAGCTATGTTACGAGGGTCGGGTGTTGAATGGGATTTACGAAAAAAACAGCCATACGAAGTTTATGATCAAATTGATTTTGATATACCGGTTGGAGTAAATGGTGACTGCTATGATCGTTATTTGGTACGCATGGAGGAGTTTCGGCAATCAAACCGTATCATTAAGCAGTGTGTTGAATGGCTGCGTAATAACCCAGGCCCTGTAATTACAGATGATCATAAAATTGCACCACCTTCACGTGTTGAGATTAAGCAAAATATGGAAGAGTTAATCCACCATTTCAAGCTCTTTACTGAAGGCTTTCATGTGCCACCCGGTGAAGCTTATGCGGCAGTTGAGCACCCTAAGGGCGAGTTTGGTATTTATCTTATTTCTGATGGTGCAAATATGCCTTATCGTGTAAAAATACGTGCCCCAGGTTTTGCGCATTTAGCAGCATTGGATGAAATGTCTCGTGGACATATGATTGCGGATGTTGTGGCTATAATTGGCACACAAGATATCGTATTTGGTGAAATAGATAGATAAAAATATATATAGGTTACTGATTGAAATGTTAAGCGCCCAAGCTCTTAAAAAAATTGATTATGAAATTAATAAATATCCCGCTGATCAGAAGCGATCAGCAGTAATGTCAGCACTTGCTATTGCTCAAGATGAGAAGGGTTGGTTAGCTAGTGAGACAATGGATTTTATCGCAGAATACTTGGGTATGACTCCAGTTGCTGTTTATGAAGTGGCAACTTTTTATAATATGTATAATTTAGAGCCTTTGGGCAAGTATAAACTTACTGTTTGTACTAATTTGCCATGTGGCTTGTCTGGTGGTCTTGATGCTGCTGCTTATTTAAAGAAAAAATTAGGAGTTAATTTTAATCAAACTACAGAAGACAAAAAATTTACTCTTAAAGAAGGAGAATGTATGGGTGCATGTGGGGATGCACCAGTATTGTTAGTTAATAATAAACGAATGTGCAGTTTTATGTCAGAAGAAAAGATTGATGAATTACTCGAGGAACTGAGCAAATGACTCAGTCAACTAATATCTTGGGACCTGGAGTATTATTATCTGGTGTAATTCCTGCAGATCCTAATAATTGGAGGTTGAAGTGCTATGAGCAGAGAGAAGGCTATGTAGCATTAAGGAAAATTCTTACTGAAAAGATTCCACAAAGCTCTGTTATAGAGGAAGTAAAAAAATCTGCATTACGTGGTCGTGGAGGGGCAGGTTTTCCTACAGGTATAAAGTGGGGTTTTATACCTAAGGAATTTGAAGGAGATAAATATCTAGTATGTAATTCTGATGAAGGCGAACCTGGTACTTTTAAAGATAGAGATATCATGCGCCATAATCCTCATATCCTAATTGAAGGAATGCTGATTGGTGCTTATGCTATGGGTATTCAGACTGGTTATAACTATATTCATGGGGAGATATGGGATACATACGAACGTATGGAGGAGGCAGTTGATGAAGCATACTCAGCAGGTTTATTGGGAGACAATATATTAGGCTCAGGATTTAGTTTTAGACTTTACAATCATCATGGTTATGGAGCTTATATTTGTGGTGAAGAAACAGCACTATTAGAGTCGCTTGAAGGAAAAAAAGGGCAGCCACGTTTTAAGCCTCCGTTTCCGGCAAGTTTCGGACTCTATGGTAAGCCAACAACAATTAATAATACAGAGACGTTTGCTTCTGTACCGTGGATTATTCGGAATGGTGGAGAAGCATATTTAGAGCTTGGCAAACCTAATAATGGTGGCACTAAACTATTTTCAGTATCTGGCCATGTTAATAAGCCAGGTAATTATGAGGTTCCAATGGGTACGCCATTTGAAAAGTTACTAGAAATGGCTGGTGGAATGCGTGGAGGAAGGAAATTAAAAGGATGTATTCCTGGAGGCTCTTCTATGCCAGTTATACCTGGTGATATTATGATGCAAACAGATATGGATTATGACTCAATAGCTAAGGCAGGTTCTTATCTAGGTTCAGGGGCGGTAATTATTATGGACGATACTACTTGTATGGTGAGAGCATTAGAGCGGCTTGCATATTTTTATTTTGAGGAATCTTGTGGTCAATGCACACCTTGCCGTGAAGGTACTGGGTGGTTATATCGTGTAATACGAAGAATTGAGGCAGGACAGGGTCGAGCTGAGGACTTAGATCTTCTAAATAATGTTGCTGATAATATACAGGGCCGTACAATTTGCGCATTGGGAGATGCAGCAGCCATGCCGGTTCGTGCCATGATTGAGCATTTTCGTGATGAATTTGAATATCATATTGAGCACAAAAAATGCATGGTCTAGTTTTCTTATGGAGTAGTAGCTTTATGTTGATTGCTATCTGTAGAAAGTATTTGTAAATATTATTTTTAAAATTATTATCTAATGATCAATATTGAAATAGATGGAAAACAAGTATCGGTACCTAAGGGTGGTACCGTCATGGATGGTGCGAGGCAGTTAGGTATTTATATACCTCATTTTTGCTATCACAAAAAACTGTCGCTTGCAGCAAACTGCCGTATGTGTCTTGTGCAGGTAGAGAAAGCGCCTAAACCTTTGCCAGCTTGTTCTACATTTGCTGTTGAAGGAATGAAGGTGTCTTCACATAGTGAACAGGCAATTACTGCTCAGAAGGGAGTGATGGAGTTTCTTCTCATTAACCATCCCCTGGACTGTCCAATTTGTGATCAAGGGGGAGAATGCCAGCTACAAGATTTAGCAGTAGGGTATGGGGCTGGCTCATCAAGATATGCGGAGTCTAAACGTGTTGTGAAAAATAAGAATCTTGGACCGCTTATTTCAACAGATATGACTCGATGTATACATTGCACAAGGTGTGTGCGTTTTGGTCAAGAAGTTGCTGATATTATGGAATTAGGTATGGCAGGGCGAGGAGAGCATTCTGAAATATTATCTTTTGTTGGTAGTACAGTAGATTCAGAATTATCGGGAAATATGATTGATCTTTGTCCTGTGGGAGCACTTGTTAGCAAGCCATTTAGATATTCTGCTCGCACATGGGAATTGTCTAGAAGGAAATCGATTAGCCCTCACTGTGGTCTTGGTTCAAATTTAATAGTACAAATAAAGAAAAATCGTGTAATGCGCGTATTGCCACGTGAGAATGAGGAAATAAATGAGTGTTGGTTATCAGACAAAGATCGTTTTTCTTATGAGGGGCTTAATTCTGAAGACCGCTTAACTACCCCTATGATAAAACAAGATGGGATATGGCAAGAGTGTGATTGGAAAATCGCACTAGAATTTGTTGCAAATAGATTAAAGAATGTAAAAGAAAAATTTGGCCCACAAAATATTGGCGCATTAGCTTCTCCTCATAGTACTTTAGAAGAATTATATTTATTGCAAAAATTAGTGCGTGGTCTTGGTAGTGATAATATAGACCATAGGTTACGTCAGTCTGATTTTAGCTCGGATGGTCATATGATCGGTGTGCCTTGGTTGGGTATGAGTATTGCTGGTATTTCAGATCTTAAAGCAATATTAATAATTGGCAGTAATTTACGTAAAGATCATCCGCTTATAGCACAGCGTATACGTAGAGCAGTAAAGGGTGGGGCAGAATTAAGCCTAATAAATCCAGTAGATGATGATTTGCTTACAAGCGTTTCTAATCAAGCTATTGTTTCGCCGTCAGGTATGGTTGTGGTACTTGCGCATGTTCTAAAAGTTATATTAGAGCTTAAGGACAAGAAAAACCCTGATACTTTAAGAAATATACTTGAAGGTATCAATGATATAAATGATCAAGCGCGTTCCATAGCAGAAAGTCTAATAAATAATAACCCTGCTTCTATTTTTCTTGGTAATTTAGCACAGCATCATCCACAGTATGCAGATATTCAACTATTAGTACAGCATATAGCAAAACTGTCAGGAGCAAATTTTGGTATTTTAGGTGCAGCTGCAAATAGTGTAGGGGCATTTTTAGCTGGAGCACTTCCGAATAAGAATTATTTAAAGGAATCAGAGAGTCATGGGTACAATACTTCCCAAATGCTAGGTATGGATGCCTCTATTACTAAGCCATGCCGAGCTTATATATTATTAAATCTTGAGCCAGAGCTTGATACTCATAATCCACAGGCAGCGATAAAAACTTTAGATTCTGCAGATCTAGTTGTAATGATGAGTTTATATAAGAAAAATGTTGGTGTTAATACAGATTATGCTGATGTGATGCTCCCGATTTCTCCTTTTACTGAAACCTCAGGCACCTTCATTAATACAGAAGGGAGAGTACAAAATTTTAATGGCGTTGTTTCACCTCTTGGAGAGACCAGGCCTGCATGGAAAGTTTTAAGAGTATTAGGTAATCTTTTACAGTTAGAAGGTTTTGATTTTGATAATCCTGAGCAAGTATATGTGGAAATTATACCTGAAGGTCTTGATATCAAGAGTATTTTAAATAATGAATTAAATAATTCTACAATAAATAAAATTCCCCAGGAAAATGGGGGTATTGAGCGTATTGCTGAGGTTCCAATTTATCAGGCTGATCCTATAGTTCGCCATGCAGAGTCGTTACAGCTTACTCGCGATGCTATTGAAGAACCAGTAGCATGGATGTCTGAAGAGCTACTTGAGAAGTTTGGTTTACGTGTAGGTGATAAAGCAGAAATAAAACAAGGTGAAGGAGAGGTTTCATTACGAGTGGATTGTGATAATAGAATACCTTCTGATTGTATCCGTCTTGTGACTGCGCACCCAATGACGGCATGTCTTGGCAATATGTTTGGGCGTCTGACAATCAAGAAATATGATGAGGGATAGGGTTCATTGATGGAATATACACAACAATTATTCGGAGAATTCTTCGGTTTAGAGTGGGGAGCTATGATATTCTCACTTTCTAAGAATTTAGTTTTTATTTTTGCAATTGTCATCCCGCTGCTACTAGCTGTGGCGTATCTTACATTTGCAGAGCGAAAAATTATTGCTTCTATGCAGATTAGAGTTGGACCCAACAGGGTAACTTTTTTTGGAATTCCCTGGTTAGGGGGTTGGGGACAGCCTATCGCAGATGCGGTTAAAGCAATGATGAAAGAAATCGTTGTGCCAAATGGTGCTAATAAGGTTCTATTTATACTAGGCCCAATTCTAACTATCGCGCCTGCTTTAGCAGCATGGGCAGTAGTCCCTTTTTCACCAGAAATGGTTTTAGCAGATATTAATGCAGGCTTACTTTATATATTAGCTATGACCTCTATGGGAGTTTATGGCGTTATTATTGCTGGTTGGGCATCTAATTCCAAATATGCTTTCTTGGGTACAATGCGAACCGCTGCTCAGGTTGTTTCATATGAGTTAGCGATGGGATTTGCATTAGTATGTGTATTGATGATGTCACAGAGTTTAAATTTAGGTGATATTGTAAATGGCCAGCAGGGAAGCAGTTTAATTAACTGGTATTGGCTTCCATTGTTCCCTATGTTTTTAGTGTATTTTATTTCTGGTGTGGCAGAAACAAATCGTGCACCTTTTGATGTAGCTGAAGGTGAGTCTGAAATAGTTGCAGGATTTCATGTTGAGTATTCCGGGATGGCTTTTACTGTATTCTTTCTTGCTGAATACTCTAATATGATTTTAGTTGCCACACTTTCTAGTCTAATGTTCTTGGGCGGTTGGTTGCCGCCATTTGATATGGCTCCATTTACTTTAATCCCTGGATTTGTCTGGTTATTATTAAAGATTGCTTTTTTGTTATTTTGTTTTCTTTGGTTCCGTGCCACTTTTCCACGTTACCGATACGATCAGATAATGCGTCTCGGCTGGAAAGTATTCATACCAATTACATTGGTATGGATTGTCCTTTTAGGAGGGGTTATGCAGCTTCCACCGTCTATATTAAACATATTTCCACTCAATTTGTGGTTTCATTGAGATTGGAGTAATAGATGAAGCGTATAAAAGATTTTTTTAGCACCTTTTTATTATTTGAGTTACTTAAAGGTATGATGCTTACTGGGCGTTATTTATTCGCTCGGAAAATTACAGTGCAGTTTCCTGAAGAAAAGACACCACAATCACCTCGTTTTAGAGGACTGCATGCATTACGAAGGTATCCTAATGGAGAAGAGCGTTGCATTGCATGTAAATTGTGTGAGTCGGTGTGTCCTGCATTAGCTATAACAATTGATTCAACGCAACGAGAAGATGGGACTCGCCGCACAACGCGCTATGACATTGATCTTACAAAGTGTATTTTTTGCGGGTTTTGCGAAGAGTCCTGCCCAGTTGATTCTATTGTTGAAACTCGTATTCTTGAATACCATGGTGAAAAAAGAGGTGATTTGGTTTATACCAAAGAGATGTTACTGGCAGTTGGAGATAGGTATGAAGAACAAATAGCAAAAGATAGAGAAATAGATGCAAGCTACCGATAATTTTTTATTATAGAACTATGGATTTTCTAGAAGTAATATTTTATTTTTTCTCCGCAATACTTGTGCTTTCTGCCTTTGGGGTTATTACTTCTCGTAATCCTGTACATGCAGCGTTACTTTTAGTTCTGGCATTTTTTACTTCTGCCGGGCTATGGCTATTATTAGAGGCAGAATTCCTCGCAATTGTACTGGTTTTGGTATATGTAGGGGCAGTGATGGTGCTATTCCTATTTGTAGTAATGATGTTGGATATAAATCTTGATCGTCTACGTGAAGGCTATTGGAAATGGTTTCCTTTTGGTTCTATATTGGCTGTCATAATGGCAGTTGAAGTAGCCATGGTTTTAATTAATAAGAATTTTGGTGTTGATGAGATGCCTGCACCACCACCACATGCTTCTGGTTACAGTAATACAAAGGAATTAGGTGGTTTGATTTACACTGAATATGTATATGCCTTTGAATTGGCTGCAGTAATTCTTTTGGTGGCAATGGTTTCAGCGATAGCATTAACTTTAAGAAATCGTTCAAAAATAAAATTTTTAGAACCTGCTGAACAAGTAGTAGTTAAAAAGAAAGATAGAGTACGGATAGTATCAATGTCATCTGAGAAAAAAGAGAAATAATTTGTATAAAAATTTTAATATTTTTAAATAAGGGGTAGTTCGTTTGATATCGTTGTCCCATTATCTGGTGCTTGGTGCTATTTTGTTTTCTATTGGCATTGTTGGCATTTTTTTGAATCGAAAGAATGTGATCATTTTGTTGATGGCTATTGAGCTAATGTTATTAGCAGTAAATATGAATTTTGTTGCATTCTCTTACTATCTTCAAGATTTATCTGGCCAAATATTTGTATTTTTTATATTAACTGTTGCAGCCGCTGAAGCTGCAATTGGTTTAGCAATATTAGTAGTGTTATTTAGAAATATACGCACTATTAATGTAGATGATCTAGATAAACTTAAGGGGTAAATTTCTTAGATGCGTTATTGGATAATATACCCAAAGATAAATACTAAGTTCTATGATTGAAATCCAAAAACTTTATTTGCTGGTTCCACTAGCTCCGTTAGTGGGGTTCATTTTCGCAGGACTACTAGGGCGTCTGATTGGTACGACATGGAGCCATCGTATTACTATTGCAATGATGTTTGTATGTTTAGCGGCATCTATTATTATTTTTATTGATGTAGCAAATGGAAACCTCTATAACGGAACTGTCTATACCTGGATGACTACGGGTACAACTTACCTTGAGATTGGTTTTTTGATTGATAAGCTATCTGCCACAATGATGGTTGTTGTAAGTTTTGTATCCCTTATGGTTCATATCTATACTATAGGTTATATGAAGGGAGATCCTGGCTATCAGAGATTTTTTAGTTATATATCCCTTTTTACTTTTGCGATGCTAGTGCTAGTGATGTCCAATAATTTTCTCCAGCTTTTCTTTGGTTGGGAGGCTGTAGGATTAGTTTCATATCTGTTGATTGGTTTTTGGTATACTAGACCAACAGCTATCTACGCAAATTTGAAAGCGTTTCTAGTTAATCGTGTAGGTGATTTTGGTTTTCTCTTAGGTATAGGTTTAGTTTTAATACATTTTGGTTCTCTGGACTATGCAACTGTATTTGATAAAGCACCACAAATAGCATCTCAGAGTATTGAAATTGTTCCCGGTTTGCCGTGGATGCTCGTCTCTGTAATTTGTATTCTTCTATTTATTGGTGCAATGGGGAAGTCTGCACAATTCCCACTACATGTCTGGCTACCAGATTCTATGGAAGGCCCTACACCAATATCAGCTTTGATTCATGCTGCAACTATGGTAACTGCAGGTATCTTCATGGTGGCACGCATGTCTCCATTATTTGAATTATCTGATACAGCTTTAACTGTTATGTTGGTAATTGGTAGCATTACTACTTTATTTATGGCGTTGGTTGCGATTGTACAGAATGATATAAAACGAGTGGTTGCATATTCAACCTTATCACAGCTTGGGTATATGACAGTAGCATTAGGCGTATCAGCTTATTCAATAGGAATATTTCATCTGATGACGCATGCATTTTTTAAAGCAGTTTTATTTCTCGGGGCGGGATCTGTAATTATAGCAATGCATCACGAGCAAGATATGAGAAAAATGGGCGGGCTTAAAAAATATATGCCTGTTACCTATCTGACGATGTTTATTGCTGGGCTAGCTAATATTGGGTTCCCAGGGCTTTCTGGTTTTTTCTCAAAAGATTCAATTATTGAGGCAGTGCATTTTTCTAGTATTCCTGGATCTGGATTCGCATATTTTTGTGTTTTAACAACGGTTTTTGTTACTGCATTTTATACATTTCGTATGTTATTTATGACCTTCCATGGTAGGCCACGAATGGATGAACATACTAAAGAACATTTACATGAATCACCTTGGGTAGTTACTTTGCCGCTTATTATTCTAGTAATACCAGCTATTGGAGCAGGTTGGTTTATTGAAACCATGCTATTTGGTGATTATTTTGGTGACTCCATACAGGTTTCGTCACAGCATGATGCAGTTGTTAAATTGGGTGCCCAATTTCATGGTATCTGGGGAATGATTTCTCATTCACTCACAACGCTGCCATTTTGGTTTTTAGTTGGAGGGATTTTTATCGCTTGGTATTTTTATATGGTAAGAACTGATATGCCGGGCAGAATCAAACAAATTTTTAAACCTATTTATAACGTATTAGAGCATAAATATTATATTGATGAGCTCTATTCTTGGTTATTTGCTGGCGGAGCACGCGGTTTGGGTCGTGGTTTCTGGAAATTTGGTGATGTGAAGATTATTGATGGATTCTTTGTTAATGGTTCTGCTCGTGTAGTGGTTTGGGCTGCTGCACTTGTTCGTCAATTTCAGTCAGGGTATATCTATCATTATGCATTTACTATGATTGTAGGCGTATTCGTTCTGCTAAGTTTCTGGTTATATTAGGGTAGGGGTGTTACATGATGGAGCTACTGTGTTTTTACAAACTATGTGTAGCTATAGGCCAATAAATAAAACGGAATAGATATGCTACTTGGTTTTCCTTTGATAAGTCTAGTCATCTGGCTACCAATTTTAATTGGTATTCTAGTATTTGCTACTGGCGGTGATCATAATGCTCGCTTAGCTAGATTAGTAGCATTGATAGGATCAATATTAAGCTTTTTAGTAGCAATTCCATTATATGCCCAATTTGACCCAGGAATGGTTGGTATGCAATTTGTTGAATACCATAATTGGATTGAGCGTTTTAATATTCATTATCATCTGGGTGTAGATGGCATATCTATGCCATTGATTTTATTAAATTGTTTTATTACCCCATTAGTGGTTCTTGCTGGTTGGCGAGTAATACAGAATCGGGTGTCTCAGTATATGGGAGCATTTCTAGTCATGTCTGGGATTGTTAATGGTGTGTTTTCGTCACTTGATGCTATTTTATTTTATGTGTTCTGGGAGGCATCATTAATTCCAATGTTCCTAATCATTGGTGTTTGGGGCGGCCCTAATCGCGTATATGCTGCGATTAAATTTTTTCTTTATACCCTTATGGGTTCACTATTGATGTTGATCGCATTTATATATCTTTATCATATTTCAGGTGGTAGTTTCTCGATACTTGACTACCATAAATTATCGCTGCCTCTAACTCCACAAATTTTAATATTTATTGCGTTCTTACTTGCATTTGCTGTCAAGGTGCCAATGTGGCCAGTTCATACTTGGCTGCCTGATGCACATGTTGAAGCTCCTACTGGTGGTTCAATTGTTTTAGCAGCTATACTATTAAAGTTAGGTGGGTATGGGTTTCTAAGATACTCTCTACCAATTGTTCCTGATGCTAGTCATTATCTTTCAGATATGATGATAATTCTGTCGTTAACTGCGGTCGTATACATTGGGTTGATCGCCTTGATACAGGCAGATATGAAGAAGCTTATAGCTTATTCCTCAGTTTCCCATATGGGATTTGTTACGTTGGGATTTTTCTTGTTTAACACTTATGGTATTGAAGGAGCAATGGTGCAGATGATCTCACATGGGTTTATTTCTGGGGCAATGTTTCTTTCCGTAGGCGTGATGTACGATCGATTACACTCTCGTCAGATTTCTGATTATGGAGGCGTAGCGAATAAAATGCCTGTATTTGCTGCATTTTTTATGTTATTTGCTATGGCAAATGCTGGATTGCCTGGGACCAGTGGCTTCGTTGGAGAGTTTATGGTAATTATGGCTGCAATAGAAATAAATTTCTGGTATGCATTTTTAGCAGCTACAACACTTATTTTTGGTGCGGCTTATACTTTGTGGATGTATAAAAGAGTGGTATTTGG
>CEUZ01007272.1_pt1 | contig 26912 bp, 27 predicted proteins | sample 361511 | NCBI WGS metagenome assembly CEUZ01 (sample SAMEA2622822, study PRJEB7988) | marine metagenome | biome: marine biome (ENVO:00000447); feature: surface water layer (ENVO:00002042); material: "saline water (ENVO:00002010), including plankton (ENVO:xxxxxxxx)" | depth 5 m | reverse complement strand
TACTAATAGCTCAAATGGCTTGATTTATGCACTGAAAAAAATTTTTATAATTTGGATTTAGATATTACCTCTAATCTTTACTGACTTGTAGAGCAATTCTGCAAAATTCCAATCTTTGATATTATTTACGTCAATAGATTTATATTTTTCAACAAAATAAGGAGCTAAATTTTTTAAGTTTGGCTTATTATTAATGTTAGTGAAATTTTTTTTCGGTATAGCCATTATTGCACCGGTTTCATAATAGGATTGACTTAAATCTTGAGTTCTTTTTTTAAAATTATTTTTATCTATCGGTTTTAGATATTTTTTATTTGAAAGCTTATAAGATCTTTCGATAGGTGAAGGATATTCACAAACTGTCAATATGGTTTTTTTATTTTTATTTTTTTTTACAAGCTTAGAAATGTTTAAAAAATCTTTAATATCAATTAATGGTGAACACGGAAAAATTAACCAAACCTCATCATAATTTAACCCTCTATCTTTATACTTTTTTACTACGTAATTAACGACGCTCATAACTGAAGTGTTATCCCCGGATAATTTTTTTGGTCTTTCAAAATCAAATTTTATTTTTTTTTCACAAACTTTTCTTATTTTGGAGGAGTCGGTTGAAACATGAATTTTGTTAAATAATTTGCTTTTTATCACACTTTCAAGCGTATAGGTTATCATCGGGCGCCCACAGAAAAGTTTGATATTTTTATTTTTAATTCTCTTGGACCCCCCTCTCGCAGGTATGATTGCTAATCTTTTAGTCATTTGTTCAATACTTGAACATTAGCAAAAAGAATGCTAAATTTAAAGAGATAAATAGGGAAATAGACTCAATGATAGCCATTAAAAATATTAGAAAAAAGGGATTTCATGTATTCAAGTCTCTGTTTGACAAGCGGTTAATATTTAAACTGCGAGACATTGTAGAAAAACAAAATCCCTCACCTCAAGCTGGTTTTTTTAATAATAAAAAACTTGATTCAAAAGCAATACTAAATTTGCAGTATAAAAATCCTATATTTCTTAATCTTCTAAATCACAAATTAATTACAAAAATAAACACAACTTTTTTAAACGACAAATACTATAAAAGTTTGAGTCGCAAATTACCAAATTATATATTAAGTCAGTATGCTGCTAGATCAACAGGGAAAGAAAAGCTAGTTTTGCATATAGATGACAAGGTTCCAAATAAATCTGAAAATGTAAATTATCTTCAATGGGCAATTCCATTAGTAAATTTAGATAAAAGTAATGGATGTACGCAGGTAGTTCCTGGTTCACATAAATCAGGAGTTTTAAAACCAAGATTAAAAAAAAATAATAATTTAACAGACTTAAATTTAAAAATTGGCGATGCTGTAGTTTGGGATGGAAGAATTTGGCATTCTGCTAGGGAAAACAAAACCAACAAAGACAGATGGGTTATTATTATAACTTTTTGCAAATGGTTTTTTAAACCTCACTATGATATCCCAAGAAGTTTTCCTAAAAAGTTTTATGGTAAATTAAATAAGAATTTAAAAATTATATTGGGTTTTGCATCAATACCGAAATTAAATGAGAAAAGTGGCGTTGTGCAAAGAGGAGATCTTAAATCAGCAAGCAAATTTATATCTAAAGGCATTTTTTAGCTTATGACAGAAACTCCATTGATAATAATAGGCGCAGGGAACTCTACAGGAGAAATCATAGATATAATAAACGATATAAATGTTGTGTCTAATAAAAAAATAAAAGTAATTGGTATTTTAGACGATAACAAAAAACTTTTAAATAAAAAATTAAATAATGCCCCAATTATTGGAAAACCAAAAGATGCTACAAAGTTTAAAAAAGAAAAATTTTTTTTAGGAATTTTTTCTTATAAAAATAGGTTTGCCAGATATCGGCTAATTAAATCTTTGATGAAACTTAAAAGTAAATTTATTAACATTATCCATCCAAGTAGTTTAATTGGTCAAAAAACTAAACTGGGCTTTGGATGTTTAATAAGTAATAATTGTAATATTTACTCAAACTCAAATGTAAGTAATTTTTGTACACTTTCTCCAAATGTATCTTTAGCACCATTTTCAAAAGTTAAAGACAACTGCTTTATTGGCAATGGTTCATTAGTTTCGTCTGGTGCAACAGTTGAAAAAAGTTCATATTTAGGTTTTAGAAGCAGCATATTAGAAAACATAAAGGTGAGCGAGGGATCTAGGATAATGCCTAATTCAATTGTAACAAAAAATGTTACAAGAAAGAACTCGATCATTTTTGGATCTCCATCTAAAATTATAGGATTTGAAAATAAAAAAATTTTAACAGGTTGATTATGACTAAAAAAAATAAAAATTATTACCTAAAAATAATAGACAAGATAGAAAAAGTTAGAGGAAAAAATAATGTAAACTGGATGAATCTTTTAAGACTTTCTTTTGAAAAAGCCCCAAAAAGAACAGCCAAAATATTATCTCAAATTTATAAAGACGATAAGAGGATAAGCAAACTTGCAAAAAAACTTACAAAATAAAAATTATTTTAAGATAGGCAACACAAAAGTAAATGGAGGAAAAACATTTGTTGTTGCAGAAATTTCTGCGAACCACAACAATTCTTTTTCTAGACTAAAACAACTCATATATAAAGCAAAAGAGGCTGGAGCTGATGCGGTCAAACTCCAAACTTTTACAGCTGATACGATTACATTAAATTCTAATAATGCTGACTTTAGCTTGGGCTATCTAAAGAAAAACAAAAACTGGAGAAAATTTAAAAATTACTATCAGATGTATAAAGTGGCCTCAATGCCTTGGGAATGGCACAAAGATCTTTTTAAACTAGCAAAAAAAATTAAAATCGAAATTTTTTCCAGTCCTTTTGATGAGAGTGCGGTAGATTTTTTGGAGAAATTAAATTGTGTTGCCTACAAAGTAGCATCTTCCGAAATAACTCATATTCCTCTTTTAGAAAAAATTGCAAAAACAAAAAAACCAGTCATTGTTTCTACGGGTCTGGCAAAAGAAAATGATATTACTACAGCTCTTAAAATACTAAAAAAAAATGGAAATAAAAAAATAATTATTTTGAAATGCAACTCAAGTTACCCTGCAAAACCACAGGAAAGTGATATAAAAAATATTTCCTATTTAGAAAAAAAATTTAAATTTCCCGTTGGTTTGTCAGATCACTCAATCGGAGATACTGCAGCTATTACCGCAGTTTCTTTGGGAGCCTGTATGCTTGAAAAGCATATAAATCTTTCTGATAAAGTAAAAACTCTAGATTCTTTTTTTTCAACTCCATACAAAAAATTTAAAGAAATGATAAAAAAAATCCGTGAAGTTGAAAGTATTTTAGGTATATATAAATATAGAATTTCTAAAGGTTCTATTCCAAATTTAAGGTCAAGAAGATCTATATACGTATCTAAGAATATCCCGAAGGGCGGGAGCATTTGTGAATCTAACATAAAGATTGTGAGACCGTCCTTTGGACTTCATCCAAAATATTATAATAAAATAATTGGAAAGAGAGTTAAAAGAAATTTATTAAAAGGACAAAGATTGAAAGTTCAGTATATTAAAATGTGAAAAATGAAAAAGGGAATTTTTTTTATACCAGTTAACGATCAAAATAAAAGAAACGATTTATTGTTTGATGAAATAATTGCACAAACTTTAAACGCAGAAAAATGGAATTTGCATGAAGCTTTTTTTGGAGAACATATAACAGATAAGCACGAAAAAATTTCTTCATCTTTGTCAATGATTGCTGCCTTGTCGCGCCTTACAAAGAAAATAAAGCTAGGAACACTTACAACAAATTTAAATTTTTTTAAACCCGCAACTATTTCTGCAATAATTTCACAAGTAGATAATTTAGCCAAAGGCAGATTAATGCTTGGAATTGGAAGTGGTGCAAATAAGTCTGATGTGGAAGCAGTAGACATGTTGGATAAAAATAATCATAAAATTATGCTTGAGACCTTAGGTATTCTTAAAGAAATATTCTACGGCAAAAATCATGTTGATATAAAAACTGAAAATTTTAAAGTTTCTACAAAGGAAAGTTTAAATGCTAAACTTGGTCTAGGATATTTTAACAAGCTTTATAATCAAAGAAAAGATTTGGAAATAATAATGCCTGCCCTGAATAAAGATTCGTATAATGTCAAAATATGTGCAGAAAATAATTGGAGCATTGTAATTTCAAATTTCTGTAGCGATAGCATTGTTGATAACCACATAAACAGTTATTTAAAACACTCTAATTTGACTAAAAAAGATGCATTAAAAAAAATTAAATTGTCAAAATTAATCTTCGTTAATGATGACAATAAAAGTTCCGGGAAACATTTGACTTCTGAGAACTCACCATATCTGAAAGTGGTAGATATAATTTTTAATAAGTTAAAAACATTCAACAAGCATTATTGTTTTGGAGATAATGTAAGCAACTCCAAAGACGCATTAAAAAGCATAGCTTTTTATGGCGATCCTGAGAGAGTTAGAAGTAAAATAAATTATTACAAGTCAGAATATGGCGAACTATCTTCAATAGTTTATGTGGATGTGCCAAAAACAAGTTTACCAATATATGACAAATCGTTAGAGCTATTTGCAAACAATGTCTGATAAATCAAAACTAATTAATATAGATTCTGGACTTTCCAAAATTGTGCTGAACTCCATAATTAAAAAAGACAAAATAGATTACAAAAAATTAAAAATTTTGAGTTTAAAAAAAAAAATTGAAGATCTAAGAAAAGAATATTTAAAGATGTTGAAAAGTTTAAAACCAGCTAAAAATGATTACAAGTATTATATTTTTTGGGAATTGATTAAAAAAAAATTTAGAGAAAACAGAATTGTATTAAAGAAGAGGATTCAACAAAAAAAAGAAGAAAAAATGCATATACTCTTTTCAGATTTTGGTAAGGCGCTTGGATTTAACCCATCATTATTGTTTCTTTTGATTCATTTTAAAGAAATACAAAAATTTATAACAGGCAATGAGATATATAATAAGATTAAAAAAATAGCCGATATAGAAGAACTTGGAAATGAAGAAAAAATCAGATTTATGAATATGCTTTTAAAAAAAGAAATAACTTTGGTGACCCCATTATGTCCAGATTATGAACATATAAAAATTGGCGAAGGTTACTATAAATATACATTTAACAAGTTGGGCAGTGGTTTAGGGTTGATTGGCAAAAGACTGATCATAATTATTAATAAGTTACATGAGATTTTGGATAGTTATAATATTGAGTATAAACACCAGTTGCTCTACGGAGATTTTGAATCTTACTCTAAAAATATTTGTAAAAGACTAAAAGTGGACGAAAAAGAGTTCAATTTAAGGTTATCTAAGAGTGTCAAAAAAATGAAAAAAGCTTCTAACAAAAAATGTAAAGTCGGGCTTATTGTAAAAAATTTAACTAGTAAAAAAGAATGGAAAATTAAATGCAGATCAAATGCAAAAAAACTTCATCATAGGTATAAAATTGACATAAGATCGAGAAGATTGATAGAACAAATATCAAATTCTCGAGCTATGTTGTACTCATCTTGGTTCCCTAATTTGAAGAAGGAAAAATATAATGATTTGGTAATTCAACAAGGGGCCGAATATGCTTCAATGGGAGATATGTTTTATAAGAAATTTAATAATCCAATAGTATTAGGACTAGACCATCCAAAAATGAAGCCCTTCTATAACTTAAATGTTGATATTACTGTTTTATATGGCAAACCGAGATATTTATAATCGTTCTAGATTAAAAAAATTATTATTGATTTATATTTTTGTAAAATTTGTATATAATTTGAATTAAAATAAATTAGCATGGAAACTTCAGACATTAATCAATTCGTCAGCTCTTATAAAACCAGGGGGACTATGTTAATATCTCCAAAGAATAAACTGAGCCCTTTAAGCAAATCTGATTTGAAAGAACTGGACACTTGTTGTGAGGAAGTAGAGAAAGAATTTATACAAATCGGTGATGCCGGAGAACAAAATAATCTACTTGTAGGTAGATTCATGACCGATATTGAAAAACCCGAAGTTGTAAACAATGCATATTCCGAAAGAGTTTTAAAAATATTAAATGGGGAAAAAGTTATAAAATTTATACGAGAAATACTTGATCTCAAATCTGATTGTTTTGTAAGGAGAGCTCAATTTAATCAATTAAGTACAAATAATTACGTAGGTTACCATTTAGATATAGACAGTAATCCCGACTATATAGCGGCTGCTGTTATACAATTAGGATCTAAGTATGAAGGTGGAAAATACAGAGTGTATCAGAAAGATAAAAGTTATTTTGATTACATATCTTCTTATGGAGATCTCATAATCAGTAATTGTAATTACCCACACGAAGTAACAAAAGTAACTACTGGAGAAAGGAAATCCTTAGTATTTTTTGTATCCAAACATTCTGGGCCAAATAAGAGAAAAAGATAGTTTTATGAATAAGAATTTTGGTTTAGCAAACTATAGTGAAAACGGAGTTGCTTATCCATTTGAACTTGAAAGTTCATACAGCAAGGAAATGATGCTTGATGAATATTTTAAGTTTAAGGAAAAAGCACAAAAGACTTTTGGTTCGGTTATCAGTTTAAAACCACACTTGTTATCAACTTTTTTTGATAAAATGGCAAAAGACGAGGCTATTATAAAAGCGGTCAAAAAAGCAATCGGAGAAAACATTTACATCTGGTCCTCTGCATTTTTTACTAAGGCTCCAGGCGAGGGTAAAATGGTAAGTTATCACCAAGACAATCCCTACTGGCAATTAACTACAAACAAAGTAGTGTCGGCTTGGGTTGCATTAACTGATAGCAACATTAAATCAGGAGCACTAGAGGTAGTTCCACAGTCACATACTCTTGGGCTAATAAAAAAACTTGATGTCAAAAATGCTCGCCAATCATATCTTAAGGGTGAAAAAACCACAAAGTCAGAAGATCTTTTGTCATACAATCAAAATTTAGATGATTTTATTAAAAAAAATCCACCATTAGCTATAGAACTAAAACCTGGTCAATTTTCCTTACATCATGTCAATGCAGTTCATGGTAGCGGTATTAATAAAAGTGATGAGCATAGAATTGGATTTGCAATTAGATATGTTTCATCGGAAACTCAGCATAAGGAAGAAACAAAGGATTTGGCACTTCATATCTCGGGTAAAAAAAACAATTATTACATTGACGAAACATCACCCAAGGAAGATTTTAGCAATGAAGCAATTCAGCAATACAAACTTTCCATGAAGTCAACAGGTGTTTTTGGAAACAAAAGATATTGATGAAGAAAAAATTGTCTTTTATTAAAAAAGAGAAAATTTTAATTGATTTGTTGATCGAAAAAGTTGGAAAACCAAAGTTTAAAAAAATTAAAAAAAATGAAAATATTTTAAAAAGTGGCGTCATAGACTCCTTGGATTTTGCAGATATATACTCATTTATTGAAAAGAAATTTAAAGTTAAGATCCCATTTTTTAGGATCTTTGGGAAAAATTCCAATGTAACTGTAACAAACTTAAAAAAATGTCTAAAACTTTAGTTAAATGTTGTTTACTGTATTATAATTGTAATTAGGCATGGATTTTTCAAATTTAAAAGGAAAGGTTTTTTTTAAGGATAAATTTGTATCTGCCGACAAAGCAAAAGTTCATGTATTAAACCACTCTCTGCATTTTGCTTCAGCAGTTTTTGAAGGTGTTAGAGTTTATAATAAAAAACCCTTATTCTTAAAAGACCATGTGGCAAGACTTTTGCGGTCTTCAACAATAATGTGTCTAAAAACAAGTTATTCTCAAAGCAAGTTATGCAGAATAATTCTGAAATTAATAAAATTAAATAATATAAACAATGGATATATTAGACCTATTATTTTTAGATCTTCTCATTCAATGTCGCCAGAAACTACTAATTGTGAATCACTAATTGCAATTGCATGCTGGAAATGGGGCAAGCTTTATGGGGCGGAGAAAGGAATTGCTTTAAACATATCAAGGTTTCCAAGATTGAATAAGAAAATATATCCTATTGGAGCCAAATCATCAGGGTCTTATCAAACATCAGTAATATCCATGATTGAATCAAGAAAAAACAATTTTCAAGATTGTTTAATGTTGGATCTTGATAATAATATAGCAGAGTCCTCAGCTTGTAATATTTTCTGGGTAAAAAATAATACGGTTTTTACGTCAAAAGAACATTCAATTTTAAATGGTATAACAAGAAGAGCTATTATAAAAATTTGTAAAAAAAATAAAATAAATTTAAAAATCGGTGATTATAGGCTATCACATCTTCTAAATTCAGAATCTGTTTTTCTTACAGGTACAGCCGCAGAAATACAAACTGTCAGAAAAGTATGTAAACATAATTTTAAAGTTAATTCTAAAATTGTGGAGTTTTTAAAAGAACATTATAATTCTTTAAAAAAAAAATGTCCCGATTATGTTGATAATATTTAGGTTTTTTTTAAAGAAGATGGGGCCAGTATAGAGAGTTAAATTTTTTTATTCATTATAATTGCCTTTGATTAGCTTTCTATCAATTTTTCCATTTTTATTTTTAGGAAAATTTTTATAAAAAATAAATTTTTTTGGTATCATATAATTTTGTAAATTTTTTGATAAAAAATTTTCTATACTTTTTGTTGCGTCTCTCTTATCCGTTTCTATTGCAGCGATAATTTTTTTATTTTTTTCTGGCGATAAAAAAACAAAACAATTTTTTACATCTTCATATTCTCTTATCTTAGCCTCAATCCCTCTTAGCTCAATTCTATATCCTCTTAGCTTGATAACAGAGTCAGATCTTCCCAAAACGTAGAAAAGATTTTTTTTAATCTTAATTCTGTCGTTAGTGATATACCAAATTTTTTTGGAAATAGTTTTGTGATTTTTGTAGTTTTGTTTATCTAATAAATATCTATTGACCATAGGGCCATTTATTAATAATTCATCTTTCTTTACCAAAGTTTTAACGTTATAAAATTTTTTTCCAATCGGCACTAAACCAATATTTTTTATCTCAGATAAATTCTTTTTTTCATGTTTGTAAGAAAAAACCCAAGGCGAAAGTTCTGTACTACCATAGCAGTTAAATAAATGTTTAGGTTTTAATTTGTTGGTTATAAATTTTAAATTGTCGTAATAAAAAGGCTCTCCACACATAAGCAGGGCTGCCAAATTTACATTGAAACTATTTCTAAATAAAAATTTAATTCTATTAATTGTTGAAGGCAAAGTAACAATGCAGTTTACTTTATTTTTTTTTGCATGGTTTAATACAAATAATTTATCTTCCTCTTTGATTGCGGGCGCAATTTGAGAACACAAATAAAAACATGGTAATAAAATATTGAGGGATATTACAAAAGACGTATTATGATAATCACCAAAAACAAGTTTTTGTTTATTTAAAAATTTATAAATATGATTTAACTGTCCGTTTAAAGAAGAAATGAAGTTTTTATTTGTAATTTTCACACCTTTTGGTTTTCCAGTTGACCCCGAAGTAAAAAATATCATTGCTAAATCATGTTCTTTGTAATTTAGTTTTTCAAAAGGCGCTACCGCAGATTTGTTCAACGAAATATCATCAATATTAAGATACTTAACTTTAAGCTTTTCAAAAATTTTTTTAAATTTTGTTTCATTAGAATTATCGATTAAAACCAGATCTGTTTTTGATAATCTAATTATGTACTCCAAAATATTTTTTGGCAGATCCTCGTCCAGAGGTACCCACACATTTTTTGTTAAAAGAATGCTAATGATACTGGAATACAATTTAAACGATTTTTTACACAATGTGGCAATTTTAATTTCTTTTTTTTTAACGAAATTTATTTTATTAAAAAAATTTGAATAAAATATTCTTACATCTTGGTATTTATAATCTTTATTCTTCTCTTTTATGAAAGTGTTACTTTTTTTAAGATTGCCAAAGATTTTTTTATAAAATTTATTTACTTCATTCATATAAACTAAAACTATTGAGAGATTCGTTTAATAAAAGCTTGGTTTTTTCAAACATTTCATATCAAAAATTAAAATTGACAGTCTATATTATAAACCTATAATGTTCAATACTTGAACATGACTGGTAAAGAGAAAAAAGACGACCAATTCGAAGTACTTAGAAAAATTCAGAAACGACCAAGTTCTACACAGAGGGAACTAGCGAATGAATTGGGCTTTAGCCTTGGGAAAATTAATTATTGTTTGAAATCTCTTCAGAAAAAAGGGTTAGTGAAACTTCAAAATTTTAGAAGGCAATCAAATAAAATAAAATATTTGCGATATGTAATTACCCCAAGGGGCATTGCAGAAAGAACCAAGCTTACCGTTAATTTTATGAAAAGAAAGCTCAGAGAATATGATGAGCTTAAAAGAGAACTTGATCAAAAATAATAATGAGTAGCTTAAAAATATTTAATAACAAAACAATACTGATAACAGGTGGTACCGGGTCATTCGGTCAGAAATTTATTGAAATTATTTTAAAAAAATTTTTACCAAAAAAAATAATTGTTTATAGTCGAGATGAATTAAAGCAATTCAATATGCAAAAGAAATTTAATAATGAGAAAAAATTTAGATTTTTTATTGGTGACGTTAGAGATATTGCTCGCCTTAAAAAAGCTATGGAAGGTGTTGACTATGTTATTCATGCAGCCGCTCTTAAACAGGTACCTGCAGTAGAATATAATCCATTTGAAGCAGTTAAAACTAATATTTTTGGTGCTCAAAACATAATAGATGCAGCAATCGAGAATAATGTTAAGAAAGTCATTGCTCTAAGCACCGATAAAGCGGCGGCACCAATAAATTTATATGGAGCAACAAAATTAGCGTCAGATAAATTATTTATATCTGCCAACAATTTTATTGGTAAGAAAGATATAAAATTTTCTGTAGTAAGATATGGCAATGTTATGGGCAGCAGAGGATCGGTAATACCATTTTTTTTTGAATGTAAAAAAAAAGGAGAAATTCCAATAACGGACCCTAAGATGACCAGGTTTAGCATCACTTTAGAAGAAGGTGTAAATTTTGTTATCAAGAGCATGATAACTATGCGTGGAGGGGAGCTTTTTGTTCCAAAAATTCCTTCGTTCAAAATACTTGATCTGGCAAAAGCTGTTGCACCTGGCGTTAAAACTAAAATAGTTGGAATAAGGGCTGGAGAGAAAATACACGAAGAAATGATTACCAAATCTGACTCATTAAATACTTTTGAGTTTAAAGACCATTATATAATTTTGTCTAATGCGGTCTATCATGATAACTTAGAATTATCCTCTTATAAAACAAAAGAATATATAAAATCAGTCCAAGCAAAAGGAGGAAAATTATTAAAGAAAGAATTTAGCTACAATAGCCAAACCAATCCAAGATTTTTATCAGTAGAGGAGATTAAAAAATACATAAAAAAATTAGAATTAAAATAAATTATGAAAAAGAATTTTTTTTCAATTCCTACAATATATATAGGTTATGACCCCAGAGAGAAAGAGGCCTATAATGTTTTAAGACATACTATTTATAAAAACTCATCAGGGCCAATCAATGTTTATCCAATAAATCAGGATAATCTAAGAAGAATGGGCATATATAGAAGAGCGTGGTTACTTGGAAGCTCGGTTAAACCAATGCCAAAAAATAAAAATGATAATCAACAAATAGATATTTTTGATAAACGACCTTATTCTACAGATTTTTCATTCTCAAGATTTCTGGTTCCTTTTTTAAACAGATACGAGGGATGGGCACTTTATATGGATTGTGATATGTATTTTAGATCTGACCCATTAGAATTATTTAAGAAGTACAGCCACCCATCCAAAGCTGTTTATTGTGTTAAACATAACTATAAACCAATGGAAGGAATAAAAATGTATGGCACAAAACAAGTTAGGTATCCTAGAAAAAATTGGTCATCATTTATTTTATATAACTGTAGTCACAAAGCACATTTTAATTTAACAATAGACGATGTTAATACTAAAACTGGTACATGGTTACATAATTTTTTGTGGCTAAAAAACAAAGAAATCGGAAGTTTACCTGTAACATGGAACTGGTTAGAAGGATATTCATCTAATAAGGTAAAGCCAAAAAACGTACATTTTACCAGAGGAGGCCCATGGTTTGGTAGCGATTTAAAATTTCATGTAAGAAAAAAAGAAAAAAAATATTTTAAGGAATGGGTTAATCTTAATAAAGAAGTAAATAATAAAAAATCTTCACTGTAAAAGAAATAAAATAAAAAAGACCAGTATTATGGCCACTAGTTTAACGGTTTCTCTTGAAAGTACAATTATCAATTCCAAAGAAAATTTGCTGTATTTTGGATCTTTAGAACAGAATCAAAAAGAAGAATATTTAAAAAAATATAAAAATTTAGCATTTAGTGACGAAGTATTTGTATCTCAGGTTACGGAAAAGATTGAGTTAAATTATAAATATTGTGAAAAGATCTACAAAAACCTTATCGCTGATTTGACAAACAGACTTAACCTAATACATCAAATTACATTTAGTGAAAAAAAATGGGAAATAATATTTGGAGATTGGTTAAAAAACTTTGTTTATATTTGTTATAAAAATTTTTCAAGTTTAGAACAATTGACTAAAAAAAATGATTTCGAAAAAATTTATTATATAGATCACAATAAGAAAAACCTTATATCTAACAGTGATCACGATTTGCATTTGGACTTAAATGATGGACAATGGAATGAGATATTAAATTGTAAAATAATTGACTTTTTAGACTTAAAGTCGAAAAAAATTAAAATATCTGCTAAAAATAAAATATTAAAAAAAAATTATAGTTCAAACAAATCAATTTCTTCTTTTTTAAAAAAAATAGGTTTTTTAAGCTTAAAGATTTTTAGAATTTTTAAAAAAAATAATGATGGTTTAATTTTCTTGAGTGGCCTGAATTTTATTAATGAAAAAAGATTAGAGTTAGCACTTGGGCAGTTTCCACAAGCTTGGGAAATAAAATCTTTTAAATTTAATAACGATATAGACAAACATTGCCGTGAAAAAATTACACTAAATCAAAGCAATATTTCCGAATCTTTTGAAAAATTTCTTAGAAAAATATTGCCATCATCTTTGCCAAAATATTTGATTGAAAATTTTCAAGAGATAAATAAACTCTCAAAAAAAATTGGTTTTCCAGAAAATCCAAAATTTATTTTCACAGCACATGGATCAAACGAAGTTATTTTTAATTTTTACTGGGCAAATAAAATTAAAAATAATTTTCCATATATTATTTTACAACATGGACACACTCATATAACTCACATAATGTCCAAATATAGAGATGAAAATAACCATGCCAATTACATTTTATCTTGGGGGGCAAAAAAAAATAATAAAGAAATTCCCCTTTTTAATATTAATGTAATAGGAAAAGAAAAACATAATAAACACGATGGAGTCCTAGGAGTTTTTTGTCAACCACTTCATCAAAACTCAAATTTTTCAGAGCATAGTGAAAGATGCTTAAATGAAAAAAATCTAAATTTTTTTATAAAAAAGTTTAGTCAAATTAATCAATCAATTAAAAAACAGACATTTTTTAAACTTTTTCCAGATATATATTACAAGGGAAACGGACTGTTTGAAAAAAAATTAATTTCAAATGGTTTTAAGCTTACAAAACAAGAGAAATATTTTGAGATTTTAAAATCAACTAGGCTTAATTTATTCTTATATGACTCAACAGGTATACTTGAAAATTTAGCCCTTAATATACCAACCATAGCATATTTAAATGGCCCATTAACTTTTTTGGAAAAAGAGTACCAAGACATTTATACCGACTTAATCAAAGGAAAAATTATTTTTGATAACATTGAAAATCTTATTTGTCATATAGAAAATATATGGCCAAATATCAATAGCTGGTGGGAAGAAGATGGTACTCAAAAAAAGATAAAAAATTTTAATAAAAAAATAAATATACCTTATCAAAATAATTTTGAAAAAATTTCAAAAGAAATAAAAAAAATCATTAATTAATATATTGTTTCAAATTTTTTTTAATAAATTTTTGAAACTTGTAATTAAAAAAATGTTGTTTAATATAAATAAATAATAAAAATATTTAAATAAAAATTTTTTATTAATTGTAATTACAGATTTTGCATCTAAAATATTTTGAAAATATATCTTAAAAATTATTTTAAATTTTTCTAAAAAATTAAATTTTTTAACATAATCATTATAATCAAAATTTTTATAAAAATTTTGATTAAAAAGCATTATAAAATCAATTTCATTTTTATTTAAATATTTTGAGTATTTATTAACTTCTTGATCATCAATTTGTTTTTTTTCTTTTATCCTTGTAGAGTTGCCCAACCATTGTTCCCCAAAGACAGTGGGTGTGAGCAATGTTTTTTCAAAATTTACCCCAATAAAATCAGACATTTTTTTCATAATTTGTTCAGGTTTTTTTACCAAATCTTCATATTTTAAAAATAAAAAATTTTTATCATTAGAATGATTTATATATAGTTTGTTAATTATAAAATAATTTAGATTTTCTTTTTTCGTATTCATTTGTTCTGCTCTACTGAAATCATTTATGAATCTTCTAAATAATTTAAATTTAAACGTTATATTTTTATATGAAACATAGGTGTCCAATGGATTTCTGACTATAATAATAAATTTAGCTTTTTCTAAAATTTTAATTTGTTCACGAATATATCTCAATCCAAAGCAACCATCCTGAATAACTATCTTTTTAGTTGATTGCTTATTTAAATAGATATCCAAACAATTATGAAAAAAAATAAGTATTTTTTTGTAATTTTTTTCTAACTTAATTTCAGAAGTAATATTGTTATCAATAATTTTTTTAAATTTTTCAAAATCAAAATTTATTTTATCTAAATTTCCTACAACTACTCTGTTCAATTCTTTATTCTTTTCATTAATTTTAGGATTTCCAATTATACTGATTTTGCTCTCATTCAGCAGAAAACTTAAAATACCATCAAATGATTTATCCTGCACAGTATTAAAATAGTGTTCTATAAATTTCATTTCCATAGGGTAAGTTGAAATTTGACTATGATTATCAATTAAGCTGCCTAGCAAGGTTGTCCCATTCTTTCCTACGCCAAGTATATTAAAAAATTCTGTTTTTTCAGACAACATTTAATATTATTTATTTATTATTTTTTTTAAAAAAAGCTCAGTGTTAATAAATTTCCAGTTAATAGCTCTATCAATTTTATAAAGCTTATCAAACTTTTTTTTAATGAAAAATTTTCTAACAGTATATTTGGTAAAATTTCCCAAATATTTTTGCATTTCATTAGGAAAGCCAGCAAAGCCTTGTTTCTTTAAAATTAAAGATTTTGGATAATATTTCAAAAAAACTTTTTTTAGAAGAATTTTTGTTTTAATTTGTTTTTTGTTATTTAAAGAAATTTTGTGTCTTATAGGTAAGTTTAAAGCAAATTTTAAAATATCTCGTCTGAAAAATAAAGATCTTCCCTCCACAGAGTGTGCCATGCCCATTAAGTCTGCACCTCTAAGTCCATTAGAGGACATTTGAAAGGTTACATCCATAAGCATCATTGCGGCCCTATAATTTTCATCTTTGTTTAAAAATTCATATCTTTTTTTTGCAAGTAACCACTTTTTATCAAGATGTTTTTTAAAGAAATTGCAATAAGAATTGTTTTTAAATATTTTATATTTTAAAATTTTTGTGTAGTCAGAATTATTGTTTCTAAAATTTTCAATTTTTTGTCTATATGTCTCATATCCACCAAATAATTCATCAGCTCCCTCACCACCAAAAACGGCCTTTCCTTTTAAACTTTTTATTCTTTTTGAGATAATCAACTGACCAACCCAAGAATGAGAATTTATCGGTGAGTTATTAATGAGTAATCCTTTTTTTAAATAATCATAGTACTCCTGAATGTTGACATTTTTTATAGTAATTTTTGTTCCCAGAATATCCGAAAATTTTTTTATATGACGAGTATGATAATCTTTTCCAATATGATTTATAAAAATGTATTCCAGAGGATTGGAGTATAACGAAAGATATTTTGAGACCAGACTAGAATCTATTCCGCCGCTGAAAATTGATCCAAACAATCTCTTTTTTGGTATCATTTCTCTGATGTTTTTCTTTAATAAAAAATCAAGATTTTCTACTAAATCTTTTTCTCCCAGTTTATTAAGAGATTTATATTCATTTTCATTTACTAAATTTACCAAATTTAGAATTTCGTTATGATCAATTTTAAAACTATTTAAATTAATTTTTATAGCACTTCCAGGTTCTAGAATTTTTATGTTTTTAAATATAGTTTTATTGATTAATGTAAAGTGTCGAGTAAGAAAATAAGATTTTAATATATCAAAATCTATTTCATATTTGTTAAGGTAAAAAATTATACTGTTTATTTCTGATGAAAAAATAATTTCATTTTTACTTTCATAATAATAAAGTATTTTTTCCCCTTGAGGATCTCTGGAAGCAAAAATCTTATTATTTGCTTTGTCATAAACTATGTAGGCATACATTCCATCTAGGATTTTATTAACATCTGCTATTGATTTTTCTTCAAATAGATTAACTAGTATTTGTGTATCCGAGTATTCGCCAAAAATTTTTTTCTTTAAATACACTTTATTTATTTGTGAATAATTATAAATTTCACCATTAAACAAAATAAAATAATTTCCATTTCTAGAAAAATTTAAATTAGTATTTTTCTTTTCTTTTCCCGTCATGGAAAGAACAGTTTGTCCCATAAAAACATTTTTATTAATTATTTTATAAAAACTCCAATCAGGACCCCTGTGATTTAATCTGGATAAAGTTTTAATACATTTGTCGGTATTAAGATTGCCTCTTTTTTTTATAACGCAAAAAATTCCACACATGTTTATTTTTTCAAAATTGAGTTTATTATTTTCTTTTTCTTGTAGTTATTTTTATCAAATGAAAGTATTTCATACGAATACTTTTTATATATTCTTTTCCAATCTTTTTTTTTCATCTTGGCAACCTTATCTACATAAGAAGATAAAATTTTATAATTTAATGAGTCAGTCCAAAATAAGCCATTTTTCTTATAATATTTTGAACTATTCTTTTCTGGAAAATCAGATGTAAATACCAAAACTTTTATTCCTTTTGATAATGCTTCAAAACCAAGAGTGCTATGTGCAAATACAATTAATTTTTGAGTATTAATAAAATTATATATATTAAAGCCTTTTTTAGAATGATCAACAAAGTGCCATTTTCCTTTTCCTAATTTTTTTCTGTAATAACTTTCATCATGAGAAGCAAATTTTTTCTGTGGTTTTTTGGGAATAAAATTTAACCTTATATTTTTATTCTCACAATATTTACTTAATAATTTAAATACTTTGCACTGTCTATTCCAGGAAGGTTGCCACAAACCACTACAGATATACGTAATATCATTTTTTTTTACTTTTTTACGGATTGGAAAGGAATTGTTTTTTGTATTTCCAAGTACAAAATATTTACCATCTATAATTGGTTTTAATCTTTTTTTTTCATTGTTTCCAAAGACAAACATTATATCTACAAAAGGTTTTTTTTTATTTTTCTTATAATAGTTTTTTAAATCCCAACAAAATTCGTTTGGCCATCCTTTGCCGGTTACTTTTGATATTCCATATTGATCGTTAATAAAAGTAGCTTTTTTATAAATATGTTTTAATTTGTAAAAACTTGTATGACTGTCCACGCCAGAATATATTATTTTTGGAGAAACAAAATTAAAAAAAGTCTTTTTATAATTATTTACTATATCTTTAAATCCATGTTTAATTAAAGTCGACAACAATACATAAAAATTTATAGTTTCATATCTAACATGAATTATTTCATATGATTTTTTAGGAAATAAATTTTTTACAAATCCATTATTTATGGACATGTAATCATAAATCAAAACATCTCTTTTTTTAGGTTTTTTAAAATCCCATTTTGCTTTAAACAATAGAAGTTTGATTTTTTTGAACATTTTATATCAAAAATTAAAATTGACAGTCTATATTATAAACCTATAATGTTCAATAATTGAACAGTAAAATAATTATTAGTTTTAAGCCAATCTTGATTGGCTACAGTGATCAAAGTTAAATTATGTCATTTTTATTAAAATACTTAACTGATTTAAAATTTTTATTGAGTTTTGAACAGAAAAAAGAATTTAATTTATTCTTTTTTTTATTTTTTTTAGCAATGATTCTTGAAACACTGGGAATAGGAATAATAATTCCTGTTCTAAAAGTATTGGTAGAGGAAAATTTTCAGGATTCAAACTTTTTTTCAATTTTCATAAAAAATTTAAATTTTTCTAAAGATGAATTAATATATTTATTCTTACTACTAACTTTTTTGATATACAGTTTAAAATCTCTTTTTCTTGCTTATGTGGCCAGAAAAGAAGTAAATTTTATAAAAAAGATAAGAATAAGTCTTTCAGAAAAGCTTTTTAGCACTTATTTAAATTTACCTTATAAATTTCATTTGGATACAAATTCGGGGAACTTAATTCGAAATATTACTGATATAAAACTTTACCTAAATTTGTTGCTACATACTTTGATTGTACTGGTTGAGAGTTTTGTTTTTGTAGGAATAGTTGTTTTTTTGATTATTTATGAACCAATAGGAGCTATGACATCATTATTTTTGTTGGGTTCTTTTGGTTTATTGTTCTACATGAAGCTACAAAAAAAATCTGAAATTTGGGGAAAAGAACGTCAAATATTTGAAGGATTAAAAATTATAAATACACAACAGGGTTTAAATGCAATAAAAGATATTAAGATCTTGGGAAGAGAAAAATACTTTATTGATCTATTTACAGACAGCGATTCTCAGGCTGCAGAAAGTCAAAAAAAACATGATTTTATATTAAGGCTGCCTAGAATAGTTTTGGAATTAATAGCCGTTTTGACTGTACTTACACTGGTACTAGTTTTACTCCAAAAAGAAAAAAATTTTGCATCATTAATTCCAACTCTAGGCTTGTTTGCTGTTTCAGCTTTTAGAATCATGCCGTCAATGGCAAAAATATTAAGATCTATTCAGATTATAAATTTTGCACGACCAGTATTGCAGCTTTTAAAAGAGGAAATTTATAAAGGCAATCAAATTACCCAATCACCTTCAGTTGTAAATAATTTACAGATTGTCAAAAAAATTGATCTTAAAAATATTAGTTTTTCATACCCAAATACAGCCAAAAGCATTTTTAAAAATTTAAATTTTACAATACAAGTTGGGGACTCAGTTGGTATTTTTGGAAAAAGCGGAACTGGCAAGACAACTCTAATAAATATTTTATTGGGGCTAATAGAGCCTCAAAATGGAGATATTCAAGTTGATGACAAAAGTATTTTAGGAGATATCAAAAGCTGGCAAAGAAAAATAGGCTACGTACCTCAGAATATTTATCTTACTGACGATAGTTTAAAATCCAACATTGCTTTTGGAGTCGAAGAAAAATTAATTGATTTAAATTTAGTGAATCAATTAATAAAACAAGTGAAACTAGAAGAATTTGTTGGTTCTTTAAAAAGTGGGGTAAATTCAAAAGCTGGTGAATACGGAGAGAAATTGTCTGGTGGTCAAAGACAAAGAATTGGTATAGCTAGATGTTTATACAATAATCCGGAAGTGATTATCTTTGATGAAGCAACAAATGCGCTGGATAAAAAAACAGCCGAGGAAATCATAGATGAAATAAACTCCTTTAAAAGAAAAAAAACAGCCATAATTGTTTCTCACGATTTATATACATTAAAAAATTGTGATAAAATATATGATCTAAATGATGGTAATTTTAAAATTCACAAATAAAAAATAAAAATTGGTAATTATAATTTATGATACCTTATTCCAAACAATCCATTTCAAACAAAGATATTAAATCAGTAAAAAACGTTCTTAAATCTGACTTTCTTACCCAAGGACCTGCGGTACCAAAATTTGAAAAAAATATAAAAAGTTACGTAAATAGCAAGTTTGCAATTGCGGTAAATTCCGCAACTAGCGCACTACATCTATCTTGTCTTGCGCTTGGTTTAAAAAAGGGAGATTGGCTGTGGACATGCACTAACTCATTTGTATCTTCCGCAAATTGCGGTCTTTTTTGTGGAGCAAAAATTGATTTAGTTGATATAGATATTAATAGCTACAATATTTCGATTAGTTTACTCGAAAAAAAATTAAAAATAGCAAAAAAAAGAAAAAGATTACCAAAAATTTTAGTTCCTGTTCATTTTGGAGGTAGACCGTGCAATATGAAAAAAATATATTCTTTATCTAAAAAATATAACTTTAAAATAGTAGAAGACGCATCACACGCATTAGGCTCTGAAGTTTATGGTAGTAAAATAGGAAACTGTAAGTACAGTAGCATGTGTGTTTTTAGCTTCCATCCCGTTAAGAATATTACCACAGGCGAAGGCGGAATGATTACAACAAACAATAAAGTGTTGGCAGATAGACTAAAGATTTTACGAACGCATGGAATAAATAAAAATAGAAAAAAATTTATTAGCAAAAATGCGCCACCGTGGTTTTTTGAGCAGATAATGCTTGGTTATAATTACAGAATGAATGATATCGAGGCAGCTTTGGGAATTAGTCAATTGAAAAGAATTCATTCTTTTATTTCTAGAAGAAATAAAATTGCAAATTATTATTATAGGGCGCTTAAAAAATTACCCATAATTTTACCCAAAAAAGATAATCAGATTGTTAATGCATTTCATTTATATCCGATAAGACTAAAAGAGAAAAAAACCAAACTTGAAAGACTTAAATTATTTAATTTTTTAAGGAAAAAAAATATTAATATTAATGTTCACTATATACCCATACATTATCATCCTTATTACAAGAATTTTGGTTTTAAAGAAAAAGATTTCCCAAATGTAAAAACCTACTATAATTCTGTAATATCTCTGCCTATTTTTCCCGATTTAAACAAAAAACAAATAATTAATGTTATAAGTGCTATAAAGAAATATTTTACCACGTTCAATACTTGAACATATAGACAAAAAATGCTAAATGTATCAAAAATAAAATAATAATAATTTATGTGGGCAATAATAAAATTCGACAAAAATAGGTATACAATTTTAAAGGAAGATTTAAAAAATAAAATTGGCGATGATTTTAAATTATACAGACCAAAATTTCTTATTGAAAAATTTAAGAATAACAAGCTAGTTTCAAAGGAAGTAACTTTGCTTGGAGATTATTTGTTTATTTTTCATAAAAATTTAAACGAAAATAAAACCTTGAATAACTTGAAATTTTTAAGAGGATTAAAATATTTTTTAGATGGATTTATTAAATCCCAAAAAGAGATAATTAATTTTATAAATCAATGTAAAAAAATGGAAGATAAAAATGGTTATATATCTCGATCAATTTTTGAAAACAAAATAAACAAATATTATAAATTTTCTACAGGTCCATTTACAGATAAAATTTTTAAAATAGTTGACATACAGAAAAACAAGATTGATATATTAATGGGGAATATAAATACCAAAATTAAAAAAACGAATTATTTATATAGTCCAATTTAAATATGAAAAAAATCAATTGTAAAATCGACTTTTTGCAAAGTGCGGAGCTATCCTAATTTAAAAAAATGAACATTAGAAAAAATAAGAAAATATTAATCATGGGATTGCCCGGCGCAGGAAAAACATATCTTGCTGAAAGATTGGTGCCACGGTTAAATGCAAACTGGTTAAATGCAGATAAGGTTAGAAAAGAAGCTGATGACTGGGACTTCAGTCCTGAGGGCAGGCAAAGACAAGCTAAAAGAATGAAAGATCTGGCACAAAAAGCCCTAGACGAAGGAAAACATGTTATTGCTGATTTTGTATGTCCAACTCCGCAAACAAGAGAAGACTTTAAGGCTGATATTGTTATATGGGTTGACACCATAGAGGAAGGCAGGTTTGAAGATACAAATAAAATGTTTGTTAAACCAGAAAAGTTTGATTTTAGAGTACCAGAAAAGAACGGTGAAATTTGGTCGATGAAAATAGCTGACAAAATACAGCAGTATCGTTGGGACAATAAAAAGCCTACAGCACAAATGTTAGGAAGATGGCAGCCGTGGCACGATGGTCATCAAAAGTTATTTGAAGAAATAATAAAAAAAACTGGACAAGTAAATATTATGGTACGTGATGTTCAGGGCGTTGGTGACAACCCTTTTAATTTTGAAACTGTAAAATCTAATATCGAGTCAGCTTTAAAAGATTTTAAGGATAGAATCAAAATAACATTAGTGCCTAATATTACCAATATTTGTTATGGAAGGGGAGTTGGATACAAAATTGAGGAGATTGTATTGGATAAAAAAATCCAGGAAATTTCTGCCACTAAAATTAGAAACAAAATGAGAGTAGAAGGAAAATTAAAATAATTTATTTTAGTACGCTTTATTTGTTGCGTTACCATAATTTTCTAAAAAATGATTATTGACAAAAATATTCCACGAAAAGAAAAAATTACTCGTAATAGACTTCAGTATATACCTGATACAAATATTCCTCTGATGTCAGTAGTAGAAATTAGCAATTCAGGAATGTGTAATAGAAAATGTTCTTTCTGTCCTAGAAGCGCTCCAGACTTTCAACACGTAAATGAGTTTATTGCAGAAGACTTACATAAAAAAATTTTTTTTGAACTTTCAGAACTAAATTACAAAGGTATGGTGATTTATTCTGGATATGTTGAGCCACTTCTTGATAAAAAAATATATCAAAGCATTTCAGAAGCCAGAAAATTTTTGCCTGACGCTCAAATAGAAATAATAACAAACGGTGATGTTTTAGATGCGGAAAGAATAAAAAAACTTTTTGAAGCAGGCTTATCAACCTTACTGATCAGTGTTTATGATGGCCCTGAAGAAGAAAGAAATTTTTACAAATTATGCAAAGAAGATGCAAAATTAAAGGAAGGTCAGTACGTAATACGAAATAGATACATGTCATCGAAAGATAATTTTGGATTAAATTTAAGCAATAGAAGTGGTGCTTTAGAAAATGCAGAATATTCGGTTAAACCCTTGGATAGTGCTTTGCCGGTGAAATGCAATTATCCAGCGTATACTTTTTTCATAGATTATAATGGAGATGTACAGATGTGCTCACACGACTGGGGAAAAAAATATATCCTAGGAAACGTGAAAAAGGAAAAAATACTTGATATTTGGTGTAACAAAAAATTTGGTTTAGCAAGAAAAAAACTTTTAAATGCAGACAGGAAATTTTCACCTTGTAATAAATGCGATGTTTCGGGAGAGCTAATAGGCGACTCTCATGCCGATAAATGGCTACTTAATTTAAAAAAATAATTTTTAATGAAAAAAAATTGGTTAAAAAAACTCAAAAGAATTAAACCAGAGAATATCGACAGATCTAAATTTTTAAGGTTGGACAAAAACGAGAGAGTAGTAGATTTTGAGAAATCTTTTATATCTTATTTAAAAAAATCTATTAATACATTTCAACTAACAGCTTACCCGGATATTGATAAAATTTATTCTCTGTTAGCAAAAAAATATAAATTATCAAAAAATATGATTTGTTTGACAGCGGGATCAGACGTTGCTTTAAAAACTTGCTTTGAATACTTTACAAGAGAAAATGACAGAATAATTACTTTAACCCCTACATTTGGGATGGTCGAAGTTTATTCAAAACTCTATAATTTAAAAAATATTCAGATTAATTATGATAAAAATCTAAAATTAAATTTAAAAAAACTCATACTAAATATAAAGAAAAATATTTCTTTAGTTATAATTGCCAATCCGAATAGTCCAACTGGCACAATAATTAATCCAAAAAAATTGGAAAAAATAATAAAAAAAAGTAATAGGCTAAAAGTTCCTGTGGTTATTGATGAAGCTTATTATGGATTTTATAAATTTAGTTATATCAAACATATCAAAAAATATTCTAATTTAATAATCACAAGGACATTTTCTAAAGTTTTCGGTTTGGCCGGTTTAAGAGCTGGGTTTTTGGTTGCAAACCCTTCTGTGGCAAAAAATTTATATAAATATAAACCCATGTACGAAATAAATTCGTTATCATGCTTGGCGATTGAATTTCTATTAAAAAATCAAAAAATAATTACAAAACATTTGAAAGAAGTTTCACAAGGTAAAAAATTTTTAATAAAAGAATTAAAGAGAATGAATTATGATTTTATTGATACTTATGGAAATTTTTTTCATATAAATTTTGGGAAAAATAGAAATAATTTTGAGAAAATTCTTAGAAAAAACAAAATTCTAGTGAGAAAGGGTCCTGGAGTTAAAGGATTTGAAGGATATCTAAGACTTAGTTTGGGCTCTAAACACCATATGAAAAAAATTTTACAATTGATAAAAAAAGTTAAAAAATATGAATAGAATAAATTTTTTTCAAAAAAAATTATTAATTAAATGTGCCGATTACTTAAGCAAGCTTAAAAAAAGTAAAATAGATATTTCTTTAAGTCCTTTATGTTTTTTTACTATATGGGCAAGTTCACCAGGCCACATAAAAGTAAATAGCTTTGCGGGAAAAAATGCCTCTTTTAATTTTTTTTTTATTTTTAAAAATATTCTTTCAATAATGAAAAATCATGATCTTAATTTATATTATAAAAAACAATTAAATTTTAAAAAATTAAAAAAAATGAATTTAATAATTTCTTACTCTTCAAAAGGTAATTTTGATAGCTCCGGTCATTTTCATGATAATTTTTTTAATACCAATAATAGAAAAAACAAAAACTTAATATGGTTTTTAATATCTACAGATAATTTTGTGCCCAAAAATTTAAAAAATAACATTATTCTTGTTGCAAAAAATAAAAATAATAGCGTTAGTTTTTTTTATTTTATAAAATCAATTATTAAATTGATTTTATATACTAAATTTTCATTGTCTAAGTTTTATCACTATTGTTGGTTTGAATATAACTATTCTCTCGTGATATCTAATTTATTCAAAGATTTTTTTAATGGCTGCAATATTAGAAACGTTATTATAAATTATGAAGGTATTCCCTTTCAACATTTTCTCTTGAAAACAATCAAGGAATTAAATTTGCGGACAAAAACATATGGCTACTTACATTGCGCTCCATGGCCGTTACAGGTTGATTTATTTTATAAAAAAAACTTATTAGACAAACTTATTGTTTCGGGCATTGATCAAAAAAAAATTTTAGAAAAAGAGTTGGGATGGAAAAAAAATCTTATTTCAGTTATTCCCTCGCTTAGGTTTGACAAAAAAAATAAAAAAGAATTTTCTGGATATATTTTTGTTCCTTATAATTTGAAAAAAAACAATAATTATTTAATTAGATTTGAAGAATTTTTAAAAAATTTACCAAGCAAATGTATCAACAAATTACAAGTTAGAATACATCCGCTAAATAAATCAAGTGGATTACATCAAAGATTCTCTATTGATGCAAAAAAAATAATAAAAAAATATAAACAAAAATTTTCATCAAAAAATGAATCTTTATCATTTTTTTTTGGTTCAGCTACCGGAGTTTGTATTCAAGCTTTAGAGGAAGGAACAAAAATTATTCATTTTCCAGAAAACCAATTATTAGATGTTTTTTCTCAAAAAATTTGGAAGAATATTAAAATTCATAAACTTGGTGACAATATTTTTAGTTATAAAATATTAAAAAGAGGCCGAATCTTTCATGTGAATCACGAAAAAAACAAATTTAATAAATATCTTCTCCCTTTAATTAAAACATGATTCTAAAAAATAAAAATATTCTCATTACCGGCGCTGGCAAAGGTATTGGCGAAAGTACAATACACTCATTGGTAGCTAATGGAGCTTTTGTTTATGCTCTGATTAAGGATAAAAAAGACAACAAAAAATTCAAAGGTATTAAAAATTTAAAAATTTATAATGGCAAAGTAGAAAACAAAAAACTTATTATAAGAATTCTAAATGATTCAAAGAAAAAAAACAGGTTAATAAACGGTTTAGTTAATAATGCTGGAATCAGATTCAGAAAGAATTTTTTAAAAATTAAAAGAAAAGAACTTAATAAAATTTTTGAGGTAAATTTTTTTAGTATATTTTCTACTATGCAAGTTTTTTCTGATTTTTTGATTAAAAATAAAATTAAAGGTTCGATAGTAAATTTAGCTTCAATCGTAGGTCAAATAGGTTTCGAAGAATTGTCTGCTTATGCATCGACAAAGGGTGCATTAATTTCTTTAACAAAATCGTTTGCGACAGAAATGTCAAAACACGGAATAAGAGCCAACACTATAAGTCCTGGTTTTACTAAAACTTCTTTTTATAAAAATTTCAAAAAAAATAAAAAACAATTGTATTCCTGGACTCTAAGCAGAATACCTATGAAAAGATGGGGTGAACCAACTGAGATTTCAGATCTAATAGCTTTTATTTTGTCTGAAAAATCTAGTTATCTGAATGCAGAAAATATCAACGTTGATGGTGGCTGGCTAAATTCATGAAACGAGATTCTATCGGTCTTATACCAGTGAGATTAAATTCTCGGAGACTTTACCAGAAATCTTTACTAATGATACACGGCTATCCGTTATTTGTTCATGTATACAAGAGAGCAAAATTATCCAAAGTTTTAGGTGATCTAATAGTTTGTTGTGATGATAAAAAAATTTTTGATTTAGGTAAAAAATATAATGTTAAATGTTTGCTTACATCAAAAAAACACTCCAATGGAACAGAAAGGATAGGTGAGGCTTATTCTAAAATTAAAAAAAGATATAATTTTATTGTTGATATTCAG
>CEUZ01041546.1_pt1 | contig 27082 bp, 27 predicted proteins | sample 361511 | NCBI WGS metagenome assembly CEUZ01 (sample SAMEA2622822, study PRJEB7988) | marine metagenome | biome: marine biome (ENVO:00000447); feature: surface water layer (ENVO:00002042); material: "saline water (ENVO:00002010), including plankton (ENVO:xxxxxxxx)" | depth 5 m | reverse complement strand
TATTAGACTATGTTGAATTAGGTGGTGGTATGCACCATCATGAAAGGTTAGCTGCTAGAGGAAAAATGGCAGTCAGAGATAGAATATCCAATTTCCTAGATCCAGATACACCCTTTTTAGAAATTAGTGCTTTAGCGGCCTATGATTCAGCTTATCCAATAGGAGGGGGTGCCGTAGCTGGTATAGGGATTGTTGGAGGAACTGAAGTAGTAGTATTCGCAAACGATCCTACTGTTCTTGCTGGAGCTATGCACGCTTATTCGACCAAAAAATGGACTAGAGCAATGGAAATCGCCAGAGATAATAGGCTGCCCTATATACAGTTTGTAGAATCTGCTGGGGGAGATCTTAGGATGGGAGGTAAAGGGAGTAGAGGAAAATCAGCCCCTCCGATTATGGGGGGACATTTTGCTGAATCAGGAAGAACTTTCTATGAAATCACTGAGTTATCTAAATTAAGAATTCCAACTATTTCTATAGTCTTCGGATCATCAACGGCAGGAGGAGCCTATCAGCCCGGAATGTCTGACTATAATATTTTTATTAAAAAACAATCTAAAGTTTTTCTTGGGGGACCACCTCTAGTAAAAATGGCAACTGGAGAAGAGTCTGATGATGAAACTCTTGGAGGAGCTCAAATGCATGCCGAAACTTCTGGTCTAGCTGATTACCTTGCAGAAGATGAAATGGATGCAATCAGAATAGGAAGAGAGGTTGTGTCTCATTTAAACTGGAGAAAAAGAGGCAATAAGCCTTTGATTAAACCTGAAGAACCCATTAATGATCCAGAAGAACTTCTTGGACTAGTTGACCCCGATCTTAAAAAACCATTTGATATAAGAGAAGTCATAACGCGAATAACTGATGGATCAAGGTTTGAAGAATTTAAACCTCTATTTGGGCCCAATATTGTTTGTGGATTTGCTTCTATTCATGGATATCAAATAGGAATATTGGGTAATAATGGAGGAATTATCTACCCAGATTCAGCTCAAAAAGGAGCTCATTTTGTACAACTTTGTAACCAAATTGATATTCCTATACTGTTTTTACAAAATGTTACAGGGTTTATTGTAGGAAAAGATTATGAAAGGGCCGGTCAGATTAAAAAAGGGGCTCAATTTCTTAACTCAGTATCTAATTCAAACGTTCCTCATATAACCATTATAGTGGGCTCTTCAATAGGGGCGGGAACCTATGCAATGTCAGGCAGAGCTTATAACAACCGATTTACCTTTATTTGGCCTTCAGCAAAAATTGCTGTTATGGGACCCAAACAGATTGCTGGAGTTATGTCTATTGTAAGAAGAGGGCAAGCTGCTAGAAAAGGAGAAAAATTTAATGAAAAGGAAGATGCTCAAATTGTGGCTATGGCAGAGGCCATGCAGGAAGAAGGATCTTTGGCGTTACGAGCTACTAGTGCTATAAGTGATGACGGAGTCATTGACCCTAGAGACACCAGATCAGTGCTAGGAATATGTTTATCTATAGTTAACGGTAAAGAAGTCGAGGGCGCCCCTGGATATGGAGTTTATAGACTATGAGGTATCAAAATTATCATAAGCTACTTATAGCTAATAGAGGTGAGATCGCCTGTAGAATAATAAGAAGCGCTCATAACATGGGTATAAGTTGTGTTGCCGTGTACGTTGATGCTGATGCAAATTCTCCTTTTGTAAAAATGGCTGATGAGGCTATTAGGCTTTCTGATTCTTATCTCAATTCAAAAGAAATTATCAATGCAGCTCTAACTACTAAGGCTGAAGCAATTCATCCTGGTTACGGATTTTTATCTGAAAATGCTAAATTCTCTAGAGATGTTCTTAAAGCAGGACTGTTGTGGGTTGGCCCTTCTGCCAAAGTTATAACCTCAATGGGAGACAAACTTAAAGCAAAGGATTTAGCTGAAAAGGCTGGTGTCCCTACCCTTCCTATGACAACTGACCCCAAAAAGGCAAAAGATATAGGTTACCCTCTTTTGATAAAAGCCGCTGCAGGAGGTGGCGGAAAAGGTATGAGAATTGTCAATTCTGCTAAAGATCTAAAAGAATCCATTAAATCTGCTCAAAGAGAAGCTAAAACTGGCTTCGGAGATGACCGTATATTTATTGAGAGATATGTACCAGTCTCTCGTCATATTGAGATTCAAATTTTGGGAGATTCACATGGCAATTTAGTCCACCTAGGAGAAAGGGAATGTTCAATTCAAAGAAGACACCAAAAAATTATAGAGGAGTCGCCTTCGCCAAGAGTTGATCCAGAAATGAGACATCAAATGGGGGAAGCTGCTTTAAAGTTAGCAAGAAAATTAAAATATGAATCAGCTGGTACAGTTGAATTTTTAGTAGATGACAAAACAGGTGAATTCTGGTTTCTTGAAGTTAACACAAGACTACAAGTTGAACACCCAGTTACCGAAGCCACAACTGGCATTGATATAGTTCATGAACAACTTCGAATAGCCAGAGGTGAGATGTTAGGTTATTTCCAGGAAGATATAGATTGGTATGGTTCTGCTATTGAAGCTAGACTCTATGCAGAGGACCCTGCTAATGATTTTCTACCTGCAACTGGAACCTTAATTGCTTATAAACCTGATCCAGAAATTGAATCAAGATGGGACTCTGGGGTAGAACAAGGATCAGTAATAGGTACTGATTTTGATCCTATGATTGCTAAAGTAATCTGTTATGGAGAAAACCGATTAGAAGCAGCAAATAAACTCTCGATGGCTTTAGAGTCATTGCATATTGGCGGAGTCGTAACAAATAGAGACTTTTTAGTCTCAACATTACGTTCAGAACCTTTTTTAAATGGTTTAACTACCACTGATTTTATAGAAAAAGTTAAACCCCCAAGAGCATATGAGCCAACAGAAGAAGAATTAATAAAAGCAGCTTCAATTGCTGCTATGTGGATCCAAGGTAAAAACCGAAATGAAGCTGAACTTTTAGGTGACCTACCATCAGGATGGAGAAATAGCAGACTGCCTAAACAAAAAATAAATTTTGCATACGGAGAAAGTACAATTCCAATTACATACAGATCTAGAAGAGATGGGCAATTTGATCTAAATGAAGACTCTATAGTTAAAATTTTTGATTGGAATGAAGAATCAGTAAATTTAGAAATTGACGGTCATAGAATTTCTTCTTATGTAACTAAACTAGAAGATCAAGTGATTGTAAAGATGCCTTGGGGTAATGTTTCTTTAGAGACGATCCCTAGGTTCGTACTACCTGGTTCCGAAGAAGTTGCAGGCGGATTAATAGCTCCTATGCCAGGCAAGGTTGTAGATCTAAAAGTTAAAGTCGGTGACAAAGTAGCAAAAGGAGATCCTGTAGTGGTTTTAGAAGCTATGAAGATGGAACATCAAGTTAATGCTCCTGAAGCAGGAAAAGTAAAAGAGATATATATCAAAAAGGATCAACAATTAGATAATGGTGCTCTCTTAATGGTATTGGATTCAAAGTAGTTTTGGAGAAAATTGGTGAGTAATTCTGAAGACAAAATATTAATTGGAAACTGCAGTGGTTTTTATGGAGATCGCTTATCAGCAGCTAAAGATATGGTTGAAGGCGGACCAATAGATGTCCTTACAGGAGATTATTTAGCTGAATTAACCATGACAATACTTTACAACCAAAGAATGCAAAGAGGTGAAGAGCATGGATATGTAGGAACCTTCTTAAAACAATTCAAGGACGTAGCTCTAGCTTGCCAAGAAAGAGGTATAAAGATAGTCACTAATGCCGGAGGTCTCAACCCTGCTTCAATGGCAGGAAAAGTTGAAGAGATAATTGAAGAACTTGGATTAAATCTAAAAGTTGCTTATATAGATGGAGATGATCTTATTCCTAGAATGGATGAACTAAATCAGGAAGGGGAACAACTTAAAAACATAGAAAAAGACATTCCTTTATTTAACTATGAAAAAAAACCCGTTACAGCAAATGCCTACTTTGGGGCATGGGGAATAAAAGAAGCCTTAGATAAAGGAGCTGATGTTGTTGTTTGCCCTAGAGTTACAGATGCTGCAGTAGTTATTGGTCCAGCTGCATGGAAGTACAATTGGTCAAGAGATAATTATGATGCTCTATCAGGGGCCTTAGCAGCTGGTCACATTATAGAGTGTGGAGCTCAAGCAACAGGAGGTAATTATTCCTTTTTTCAAGAAGTTCCTTCCTTTTCAAATATGGGCTATCCAATTGCAGAGATCTTTGAAGATGGAAGCTTTACCATAACTAAACACCCTAATACTGGTGGTCTAGTATCCGTTGGGACAGTAACTGCTCAATTACTTTATGAGATAGGCAGTCCAGCTTACATGAACCCTGATGTGATATCTCACTTTGATACATTAAAAATAACACAAGAATCTAAAGATAGAGTTCACGTTTCTGGATGTAGAGGCAGTAGTGCACCCAAAACACATAAAGTTTGCATAAACTTAGCTGGAGGCTTTAGAAATGGGACAGAAATTCTTTTGACAGGATTGGATATAGAAGAAAAAGCTAAATTAGTAACAGATTCTATTTTTGAAAATGTAGGGGGGAAAGAACAATTTGATAAAGTAGACATTCAATTGCACAGAACAGATAAAGAGAACCCGGACTCTAATGAACAAGCTCAAGCCTCCCTTAGAATTAGTGTAATGTCTCAAAATCCCGATCTGGTAGGTAGACTCTTTAATGCAAAGATAGTAGAACTAGGTCTTGCAAATCTTCCTGGTTGGACTGGGAGAGGCGGCATACCCAGTGGTCATTATATTGAATACTGGCCTGCTTTAATTGACAGTAAATTCATCAAGGAAAAGGTTCATTTTGAAGGAGAGACAACAGATGTACTCCCAACTAGCCAAATGGAGTTAGAAGAAATTTACTACCAAAAGGAACCTTATGAAAATGACTTACCCGAGACTAAAGAAACTAAAAAAATAAATTTTGGTCGTTTATTTGGTACTCGTTCAGGAGATAAAGGCGGTTGTGCTAACTTAGGTGTTTGGGCAAAAACACCTGAATCTTATGCTTTCTTATACGACTTCTTGACAGTAGATAAGTTAAAAGAACTCCTACCTGATGTAGCAAAATACGATGTAGAAAGGTTCGAGCTTCCTAATATACTTTCATTGAATTTTTATATCCATGACATATTACAAGATGGGGTTTCTTCTTCTACTAGGTTAGATGGACAAGCTAAATCTTTAGGTGAGTATATTCGGGCTAAGGAAATTGATGCTCCAGACTACCTAGTAAAAACAATAGGAAAATAACATATGAATACGGAAAAATTATCTTTAGAGGGGCTGATTTTTGAAGCTACTAAAATTAATATTGATGGAAATGTTCTTACTATAACTTTGAACAGACCTGAAAGAAAAAATGCTCTGAATGCAGTAATGACAAATGAAATAAATTACGCCTTAGCTTATGCTAAACAGGAAAGATCTATCCGAGTGGTTGTATTGGCTGCTGAAGGTGATATTTTTTGTGCAGGGGCTGATCTAAGAAATATGTCAGGTAAAGAAAAACAGCCAGAATCGGCAGTTCCCAGCCTAGAAGGACGAACTGATATAAGCCTATCCCTGAGACATCTTCATAAGCCCGTAGTGGCAAAGATCCAGGGTTCTGTTTTAGCAGGTGCTTTATTAATGGTAACCAATTCAACTCATGCTGTGGCTGTGGAAGAAGCGGAGTTCTCAGCTCCTGAAATTAAAAGAGGCATTTGGCCATTTATGGTCATGGCAGGCTTGTTCAGGGTAATGCCAAAAAGAGCTGGTTTAGACTTTTGCATGAGAGGTGAATCTATCAATGCTAAAAAGGCAGAAGAATGGGGATTAATTAACCAATCAGTTAAAAATTCAGAATTGGACTCAACCGTTGACAAGCTTGCTTCCCAATTAGCTAATTTAGCACCTACGACAATGCAAATGGGCTTATCTGCATATAACGAGCAGGATTCAATGAGTTTTGATGAAGCCTTGCCTTTTTTACAAAAACAAATTGCAGCTTGTATTCAAAGTGAAGATGCTAGAGAAGGCATAAATGCTTTCTTAGAAAAGAGAGAACCTAAGTGGGATTAATCTTGTTCTCTAGTAGCTAGATAGATACCCGCTAAAACTATTAAACCTCCTAAAGCCTGCAACAGGTTAAGAGATTCAGATAATATTAACCAACCATAAATGGCTGCTGCTACTGGTTGTATAAGTAGAGTTAAAGAAGAAACGTGTGCTGAAAGTCTAGAGATTCCTAAAGTAATAAGGCCTTGAGCTAACGATTGGCTTACAAAAGCATAAGCTAGGAGGACTATCCACCCTTTTTTAGTTTTCGGGTATAGGCTTTCAGACTCTAATAATCCAACAGGAAATAAAAAGATTGCAGTAAATACAGTTGCAAAGAAAAGTGTATGAGCAGGCGGTAGGGAATTTGTAAGTCTTTTTATAGCTAGTATATAAGCTGCATAAAAAACTGCAGCAATTAAACCTAAGCCATCTCCCAATAATTTAAAAGAGTCTGAACCACTTCCTGAAAGAATAACTAAATTAACTCCAAGAAAAGAAAGAATTAATGCGCTAAAAAAAGATGTTTTTATTTTTTCTTTGAGAAAAAAAAAGCTGATCAAAGTAACAAAAATAGGAGCAGTATTTGCCATTAACGTAGCATGAGCAACTGAAGTAAAACTAATGGACCAATTCCAAATAGCCATATCAGTTCCAAAAAATATTCCAGCTAGCATTAAAACTAAAATATTTTCTTTAGTAAGATAATTTGCTAATGAGTAATCTGTTTTAGTACGTAAAACCCATACATATAAGAATGGTAATGCCAAAAAAGCTCTATAAAAGGCAGTTAAGGAAGGACTTGTCTCACTAAATCTAACAAAAATAGCAGACAATCCCAATAATGCCGCTCCTACAAATAAAGCTAGCAGTCCTGAATAAACAGATTTAGAATTTTCCATTGATATTAATAAAGATTAGTCAGTTATACTTCCATTATGGTTGAAAACCTAATAGATAACACTCACGAAATTATTTCTGTCTCTGAAATAAATAAACGAGCAAAATCGATGCTCGAGGAAAACTTCTCTTTTGTATGGATCGAAGGGGAAGTTTCTAACTTTGTCTCTCACTCTTCAGGGCATTGGTACTTTACTCTAAAGGATGAATCTTCAGAAATTAAATGCGCAATGTTCTCTTCAAACAATAGTCAAATTAGATTTGAGCCCAAAAACGGTGACCATTTAATTTTAAATGGAACTTTAAGTATCTTTGAAGGATGGGGTCAATATCAGATCATAGTTAAACATATTGAATTAGCAGGTGAAGGGGCTTTATTAAGGGCCTTCGAAGAACTCAAAATGAAACTCCAGAAGGAGGGGTTGTTTGACGAGATAATAAAAAAAGAACTTCCTCCTTATCCAAAAAATATTGCAGTCATTACATCTCCGGATGGAGCTGTTATTAAAGACATTATCAATGTATTAAGAAGAAGATCTCCTTATATCAATATCACTATAATCCCCACTCTAGTTCAAGGAGAAAAATCAGCTCCTTTAATTTGTGAAGCATTAGTAAAAGTATCCAGAATTGAAGGTTTAGATTTAGTTATTTTAGCTAGAGGAGGAGGGTCTATAGAAGACCTTTGGGGTTTTAATGATGAAAAACTAGCAAGAGAAATAGTGCGCTGTTCTATCCCAATAATAAGTGCAGTAGGTCATGAGACAGATTTCACAATTTCAGATTTTGTTTCTGATTTAAGGGCCCCTACCCCATCAGTTGCTGCAGAAATAATTAGTCAACCATATAGCGAATTAAAAGAGAACTTAGAAAATTATTACAAAATCTTTTGTAAAAACATTAATGAGCTAATTAACCAAGAGACTCACTCTACTGCCAACCTATTTAAAAGACTAAGACATCCAGGAGATAAACTTAGATCTATAAGCCAAACATTAGATTATTTACTAAACACTCTTGTTCAAAGTATTAATCATGAGATTTCTATTAGAAGAAATAATCTAAAAGTAAATTATTTTTCTTTAGACCAGAACTCCCCTAAAAATAAATTAAAAGAAGTTAAGAATTCTTTAGAAAATACTGCAAAAGATCTAAAGAGATCTTTAAACCTGACAACTGAAAGAAAGAGCAAAGCTTTAATAGAACTAGTAGCTACTTTAGAAGCAGTAAGTCCTCTTTCTGTTTTATCGAGAGGCTATTCGATCATTAGCACTGAACCAGGGGGGAAAATTATCTCTGATATAGATCAAGTAGAGATAGGAGAAGACATCTCTGCAACATTAAGTAAAGGAAAGATTAAAGCAAGAATAACCTCTAAAAAAAAAGATGAAAAATAGATTTGCTGTTTTAAGCTTATTTTTTTTAATGTCTTGCTCATCTTTGCAAGTTAATTACCCTCTATGCGAATTTCCTAAACATTCTCCCTTTCCAGGGGGAGTAATTAACAAAATTGTAGAGTTATCTCCATCTCAAGTAAAAGCTATTAACAAAGAAAAAATATATCTTTGCAAGGTCAGCAAGAATCAATGGAGAATTCTTTTTCCAATTAAACTTTCATCGGAAACAAACTCCATTATCAGCCCCTTAGAAGAAGAAAGAATCCTGACAGTTAAGATTTCTTCTAAAAACTATAGAGAATCAAGAATAAATATAGAGAACCAAGATTTAGTTACTCCTCCCGAACGCTATCTAGAAAGAATTAAAAAAGAATCTGCTCTAACAAGAGAAGCAATGAGAGTAAATTCAAAAATGATTCATTCTTCCCTAAAAATGACACCTCCTACTTTAGGAGTTAAAAGTAGTGAATTTGGAGTTAAAAGATTTATTAATGACCAGCCAAGAAATAGACATACTGGACTAGATATTGCTGCTCCTATTGGAACTGAAATTACATCGCCTTTGTCCGGACGAGTTGTCTTGGTAGGAGACTTCTTCTATAGAGGAAAGACTGTATTTCTTGATCATGGGGGTGGTCTTATCACCACTTACTCTCATATGAATAAGGTAGTTGTTAATAAAGGCCAATTTATAAGAAAAAATGTACCAATCGGAGAAGTGGGAAAAACAGGTAGGGTTACGGGACCTCACCTGCATTGGCAAATAGTCTTATTTGGTGTTCCAGTAGATCCGGAATTGTTTTTAGATCTAAATTCCTAATTTAATTATATTTTGCTATAGCTTCTTCTAGACTAACTCTAGTTTGTGCTCCAATTAGAACCTCTTTGGTTACTCCTGATGGGTCAACTATAAATGTTGCAGGTAAGCTTGGGGGTCTATCCCACCCAAATAAATCACTTGGATCAGTTAATATGCTTGGGACATTTACTTTGAACCTAATAATCTGCTCTTGCAAGTCTTCACCTTCTAAGTCATCAAAGTTATATGCTAAAACATTAACGCTTTCTTCATTTTCATTAAGAAATTCTTCTAGTTCAGGCATTTCTTTGATGCAAGGTGGACACCAGTCTGCCCAGTAATTAACTACTAACCACTTACCTTTAAGGTCTTCTAAATGTCCAGAAGGTCCATTAAATAATTCGTAATCAGGTTCAGAACAGCTAGGAAAGATAGCAACTAGAAATAGAATTAAAAAATATTTTTTTAGTTTTAACACTTATTTAAGCAATATAATTAATACACTTATAAACAAAACAAAGGGAGCAGGAGTGTCTAATATTACCATTTTTCATAACCCAAGATGCAGTAAATCTAGGGAAACACTGAAAATAATTGAGAATAAAGGTATATCTCCAGATATTGTTCTGTACCTTAACAACCCACCAGATAAAAAAACGTTAGTATCTATTTTACTAAAACTTAAAATTGATGCTTTTGATTTATTGAGGAAGGGAGAGCCAGAATTTAAAGAATTGAATCTTGCAGATAAATCTAAAAGTGAAGATGAAATTTTAGAAGCCATGATAAAATTTCCTAAACTTATCGAAAGACCAATAGTCATTTCTGAAAAAGAGGCCATTCTAGGCAGGCCTCCTGAAAATGTACTAAATCTAATCTAATAAAAAGGACTTAAAAAATGAATGAAACCAGCAAAATACAACTTCTTGGACTGTGGATTACTAAAGCTAGAGTTTTTACCCTTAATTTGATATTTGTTGTCATTGCCTTAGTGGTAATTCTCACTATTTTGGGTTCAATAATTGGTGGTTCAAAATTAGCCGATCCAGAAGGAAAAACACTTGTATTTAAGCCTAAAGGACCTATTGTTGAACAAATTTCCGGAATTGGTTCTAACCCTTTAGATTTTATCTTATCAGGTCCTCCCTCACCCCAAGTTAATGTTAGAGATGTGCTGTTTACACTTAGGTCTGTAAAAGATGATCAAAGAATAAAGAATGTAGTTCTTCAACTAGATTCCATTTCCGGAACAGGACAAACTGTTTTATACGATGTAGGGCAAGCCCTTAAAGAAATAAGAGATTCAGGGAAAAAAATAATAGCTGTTTCAGATTATTTTGATGAAAGCTCTTATTACCTTGCTTCTTTTGCAAATGAAGTAATTATTCATCCTGATGGCGGGGTAAACATAGATGGATATTCAAGAATAAGAACTTACTACAAATCCTTTATAGATAAACTGGATGTCTCAGTAAATCTTTTTAGGGTAGGTAAATATAAATCTGCCATGGAACCCTATATTAGAGATGATATGTCTGAAGCTGCAAAGGAAGCTTCAAGAGCTTACATGGATGTTCTTTGGAGTTCCTGGAAAAAAGTCGTGTCAGAAAATAGAGGTTTAAAACCAGTTACTATTCAGAACTATGCAGATCAAATAGATGCTTTTACTATAAAAGAAAGTGGAAGTCGTGCAAAAGCAGCAAAAGCGGCAGGTTTAGTTGATAAGTTTTTAAATAGAACCGATCTTAGAAAATACCTTGTAGATATAGCAGGGGAAGATAAAGAGAAAAAAAGTTTTTTACAAATATCGACTTCTGAATATTTTAAAGTGTTAAAACAAGAGGAAGAAACAAATAAGTCAAAGAATAAAATAGCCATAATTGTTGCTTCAGGAAGTATTGTTGATGGTAGACAGCCCGCAGGAATGATTGGAGGTGATTCTACTGCGGAGATAATAAGAAAAGCACATGAAGATGAGTCAGTAAAAGCCCTTGTACTAAGAGTTGATTCTGGTGGAGGAAGTGCTTTTGCCTCTGAAGTTATTAGAGAAGAATTAGCTTTAGCTAAAAAGAAGGGGATTAAGGTTATTGCTTCAATGTCTAATGTAGCTGCTTCTGGAGGGTATTGGATTTCAGCAAGTGCTGATGAAATATGGGCCTCTCATGACACCATTACTGGCTCTATAGGTATATTCGGTTTTCTTCCTACCTTTGAAAAAACTTTAGAAAAAATAGGAATTAATACTGATGGTGTTTCTACAACAAAGGTTGGGGGTGGTATAAATCCAACACAAAAAATTAACCCAATTCTTGCAAGAGCCTTACAAGCACAAATAGAACATGGCTACGAAAGGTTTATTCAGCTTGTTGCTGATTCAAGAGGTATGTCTATAGAAGAGGTAGATTTAATAGCCCAAGGAAGAGTTTGGGCAGGAGAAACTGCTATGAATCTGGGTCTAGTTGATAATTTAGGTAATCTAGAAGATGCTATAAAAAGAGCTTCAGAGCTTGCAGAATTAGATTCGAATGACTTTACGACTTTTTATCCTACTTTACCTTCTGGTTGGAGAGATCAACTACTGGATCAATTCTTCTCTAAAATTATGATTTTTTTCTTTAAAGATACACCTAAAAATGCAGTTCTAAAACAATCTTATAAGGTTCTAGGTGATATAAATTCTTTAAATGACCCTAAGGGGATTTACCTTAAGTGTCTTGACTGCCCTCTTTACTAAAGAAAAGTTCTTTTACTAAAGGTATCGTAATCTTTTTTTTCTTTTCGAGGGAGAAGGTATCTAAATCAGAGATTAAGCTTAAAAGATCAGAGAGTTTCCTGGAAGTATGGTTGAGAATATAAGTTAAAGTCTTGTCTTCAAAAGACAGCCCTTTTCTAAGAGCTGATTCCTTTAAAGCTAGAAATTTTTCCTCGTCACTAATCTCAGGCAATTCAAAAGCTGTAAAAAAATTTAAGCGTGACTGGAGATCAGGAAGGTTAATTCTTAAATCCTTTGAAGGCTTAGAGGAACTAAAAAATAAATTTGTGTTATTAAGATTACAAGTATTAATTAAATTAAAGAAAGCCAGCTCCCAATCAGGTCCAAAATTTAATTTGTCTATAGACTCTATAAACACAACATCTACATTTTCTAAACCCTCCAATAAAGAAGGCTCCTTAATAAGATTATCTTCGAAAGTTATATAAGCAGAATGTAATCCTTCTTTAAGAAACTCCCTATTAACCGAATGAAGTAAGTAATTCTTTCCCACACCAGGATTACCCCATAAAAAGAAATTTTTAGTTCCTCTTGATCTAGATATAAAATCTTTAACAGCAACTATAATTAGTTTTGTTGAATCGCATTCAATAAAATTATCTAAAGATATGTGATCTTCTAACCTTAGATCTAGATATAGTTGTTTTGGTTGATTCATCAATCAATAAAGAGTTTAGAAAATACTTCTTTTCCTTGGTCTTTTAAATAAAAGAAAATACTTAATCCTGTAAATAACAAAACACCAACTACAGATACCTGATATAAAAGATCAATTGGAAAAGATTGCGAAGGAAAAGTCTGTTTTAATAAAACTAATATAAAAAGAGCTATTGTCCAGCCGGTATAGTGTTTTCCCCACCTGTTTGACTCCGCATTTCTACCTTCGAAAACTGTTAGGTAAAGCATAGCGCCCATCATAGCAATACCATCTCTAATAATAAGTAAACTAACTAACCAAATAGGAAGTAATTGAGCAAAAGCAAGAGCTAATAATGTTGCCAATATTAAGCACTTATCAGCCAAAGGGTCCAACAATTTCCCAAATTGACTTTCCCATTTAAATCTTCTTGCTAAATAGCCATCAATTCCATCTGACAATCCAGCAAAAATAAATAAGAGTAAAGCCAAACCTTCATTTCCATTATAAATACTTATACTAATAGGAATTGCTAAAAGAAGTCTTAAAGAAGTAATTAGATTAGGAATTATTTGCAGCATTATATTTTTGAGTTTAAGCGATACTGAAGGTCAACTCCCAGGTCTTTTGTTATATCTTTACCTAAAATAGGATTAACATTCATTAGTTTTCTTAAATCTGATACCCCTCCCCTTATAATTAACAAATAAGTTGCTCCATTTGAAGATAAAGAAGAAAGCGAATAAGAAACAACTAATGCATTTGAGGTAAATAAATTGTCTAAAGAAGCTAAGCTCTGATAATTATTTATACCTTCCACTTTTAAAGTAATTTCATTTCTTATGTCAGGATCAATATTTAGTTGGAAATCTTTATTTAATTCATCGGCTAAAATATTTACAGTATCTTCGAGAGAAGTCCTTTTTAATTTTGAGAAGGGTGATAGGCAGTATGACTCTTCTGTAACAATTCCAAACTGGTCTTCTATATAACAAGCTACCCAGCCATCTAACCCATAACGATTAGCCAGCTTTTTAAGATGTTCATTTTCAGATTGAGGTTGGTAAAGATCTATATAATTTAAATCTAAAAAGTCTAGGGCTGGCTCAATAAATACAACGTTTCGTATAGCCCCTATTTCTAAAAGCTTATTTTTAGTTTCTTGGCAAAGAGTATTTTTTTTAGATTCTATCTCGTTATTAATATCTAAAAACAACGATTTTGAAACGCAAGGAAGAAAAAGAAGAGCTTTAGGCTTTATCCCTATCCATATAGGTAAACTATTTTTAGAAAGCAAACCCCTAACCAAGTCCCCGTCAAAAGAGAATACCCCTAAAACTTTTTTATCATCTGAATTTAAGCGATATTGGGTTACATATTTTTGAGGTTGTGTTAAAGCTTTTTTTATTTCTTTATTCTCTAAACTATCTGAAAGACCAGATAAATTTATCATTAATTCTTCAAAAGCTTTTTGCATTCCGTCTTCAATTGAAGGTCTATCTGTGCCTTGAAGTAAAACCTTAACTTCGTAAAACTCTTTAAATGCATATCCCTCATCAGCAGATAAATGATTTAGAGGTATCATTAAAAGGACAATAAATAAATAAATAATCTTCATTTAAAAAAAACTAATAAACTTAATTTAGATGATTGTTAAAATAATCAACTAATTCTAAATGTATGACAGCTAAAGTTCCAAAAGAAAAAAAGAATCTAACTTATAAAGATTCTGGTGTAGATGTAGAAGCAGGCTATGATCTAATTAAAAAGATTGGGCCTTTAGTAAAAAAAACAAACAGAAAAGAAATATTATCTAATGTTGGTTCTTTCGCAGCCTTAAGTAGATTACCTAAACATATTAAAAACCCTATCTTAGTTACTTGCACTGATGGAGTGGGGACAAAAATAGAAATTGCTAAGGAACTAGGGGACTTCAGCACTATAGGAATAGATTTAGTAGCTATGTGTGTAAATGATCTTATTACCTGTGGGGCAGAGCCACTTTTGTTTCTTGATTATTACGTAACTGACCGTCTAAATGTTGATACTGCATCAGAGGTGATTAATGGCATAGCAAAAGGTTGCTTAGAAGCAAAATGCAGTTTAGTAGGTGGAGAGACTGCTGAACATCCAGATACCTTCCCACTAGAAAGTTTTGATATTGCTGGCTTTTCTCTTGGAATTGTTGATGAAAAAAAGATTATAGGCAAAGAATCTGCAAAGGGTGATGATGTTCTTATAGGACTGGCTTCTAGTGGAGCTCATTCAAATGGATTTTCTTTGATACGCAAAATTATAGAAAAACCTGGCCTAATCAATGAAAAGATAGACGACTTAACTATTGGTCAGAAACTACTCACGCCTACTAAGATTTATGTTGAAGAAGTCATGAAATTAAAAGAAGAAATTAATATATCAGCTATTTCTCATATAACTGGCGGAGGGTTTTATGAAAATATTCCTAGAATACTTGCGAAAGATTCTATTGCTAAGATTGAGTTTAGTTTAGAAGACTGGCCTTCTTTTAAACTTTTTGAATGGATCAAGTCAAAAGGAAATATAACAGATAAAGAAATGCTCTCGACCTTTAATTGCGGTGTAGGAATGATTCTGGCTGTAGCACAGAAAGATGCGAAAAAAACTTTAAAGTTGTTAGATGAAATGAAAGTCACATCAAAAATTATAGGTAAGATTGAACAAAAAAATAGAAGAGATAATCCAATAGAGATAAAAATAAACTAAATGTCAGAATTTTCCATAGCGGTTCTCATATCTGGGAATGGATCAAACCTACAGGCCTTTATAGATTCGATTGAGAAAAAAGAGATTAAAGGAAAAATTTGCTGCGTATTAAGTAATAAAAGAAATGCATATGGTCTAGAAAGGGCGAAGAAAGCAGAAATATCTACTGAGTTTATAAATAATGAAGATTTCGAGACAAGAGAGAGGTTTGATTCAGAAATGGTAAAAGTTCTGTCTAATTACCAACCTGATTTAATTGTTCTTGCTGGGTTTATGCGAATTTTGAGCCCAGTCTTCGTCAATGCATTTAAAGGAAGAATACTTAATATCCACCCTTCTCTATTACCGAAGTATCCTGGATTAAATACTCACGAGAGAGTTCTAGAGTCTAAAGATAAGTTACATGGGATTACCATTCATTTCGTAGATGAAAGTTTAGATGGAGGTCCTATATGTGCCCAATCTTCTCTTGAAGTTAATACAACCTCAGTTAAGGAACTTGAAGAAGAAATACATAAGCTTGAACATGAACTATATCCAAAAGTAGTAAGATGGTATCAACAAGGTTTGTTAAAATTAAACGATGGCAAAGTTTATTTCAAAGAAAAACAACTTTATTTTGGAGAGGCTAATGATAAGTAAACTTCCAATTTTTATTCTTATAATATTTTCATTTCATCTTCCAGCTGTTACTCCCGAAGAATTAAGACCTTCGATAGCCACATTAAGCATGGAGCAAGGTGATATGGAAGTTTGGCTAGAGAAAAAAGAAGGGGGCACTTGGGAAATGGGATCTAAGGTGGATGGAGGTAGAATTTTTAAAAGAGAAGAATACTCAGTCTTTAAATTAGAAGATGACTTACTAATCCCTCTTGAACACAAAATTAATATGAAAATTCTTTTTAAAAAAATTAGAGCTTCAGCTAATTTTAATTGGAAAGATAGTACGCTAGATTTCAAAGAGGGAAAAAAAGAAGGCTCAATAAAACTTGAAGAAGGCACCTTAGGTCCAGCAACTGCTCAGTTAAAAATGAGATTAGACTTAAGATTGATGGATATAAATAAACTTCCTGATGAAATAGTTTATAAGGTTTATTTTAGAGGTGAAATCAAAGAGAGAACATACCTCTTAAAGGGATTTGAAAAGACTACAACACCCTTGGGTATTTTTAATACTTTGAGAGTAGAAAGACAATTTCTTCCTGAAGAGGAAAGAGAACAAATATATTGGTTTGCTCCTGACCTAGACTTCTCTATTGTGAGGATTCTTAATAATGATGGCAGAAAGTCAGATCTCTTATTAAAGAGTATAGAGTTCGGTGATTAAGTTTTGGGAAGAGTTACGCCTTTTTGACCTTGGTACTTGCCTCCCCTGTCTTTATAACTAGTTTCGCAGTCTTCATCAGACTCTAAGAAAACCATTTGGGCTACTCCTTCGTTAGCATATATCTTAGCTGGCAAGCTAGTTGTATTAGAGAATTCCAGAGTTACATGCCCTTCCCATTCAGGTTCAAGGGGAGTTACATTAACTATAATTCCGCACCTAGCATAAGTTGATTTCCCTAAACAGATTGTAAGTATATTTCTCGGAATTCTAAAGTATTCAACTGTGCTAGCTAGGGCAAAAGAATTAGGAGGTATTACGCATTCGTCACTAGTTAAATTTACAAAGCTAGTTTCATCAAAATGCTTAGGGTCAACAGTTGCGGAATTTATATTAGTAAAGATTTTAAACTCATTTGAACACCTAACATCATATCCATAAGAAGATGTTCCGTAAGATATCAGCCTTTGATCTCCATTCATTCTTACTTGTTCAGGTTCAAAAGGTTTGATCATTTGCTCTTCTCTTGCCATTCTTCTAATCCATTTATCTGATTTTATTGTCATTGACTATAATTTCCTGTTTGTTTGATATGTGCTATTTTGATTCTCTGTAACGATATTAACTTATTAAAAACCATGAAAATTATACTCTCATTTATGATTGTTTTTGTTCTTTCATCCTCAATTCTGCGAGCAGAAACTGAAGTCGATCTTTTAAGTCTTTATAAGGAATTACATGCAAACCCTGAACTGTCTTTTAAAGAAGAACAAACTTCAAAAAAGTTGGCTACTATTCTCAGAAATTCAGGTTTTAATGTAACAGAAAATTTTGGAGGATTCGGGGTCGTTGCTCTTTTCAAGAATGGAGAAGGCAAAACAGTAATGATTAGAGCAGATATGGATGGATTGCCAGTTGAAGAGTTAACTAAAGCCTCTTATGCAAGTAAAAAGAAGTCCATTAACCAAGCAGGAGATGAAGTTTTTACTATGCATGCATGTGGTCATGATATTCATATGGCTTCTCTTATAGGAACGGCTATAAATTTAGTAAAAAGAAAAGATGATTGGAAAGGAAACTTACTCATTATTCTACAGCCAGCAGAAGAAGTTAGCGGAGGAGCAAGGGCAATGATTAAGGAAGGCTTATTTGAAAAATTCCCAAGGCCGGATTTTAACTTAGCCTTGCATGTAAATGCTCAGTTGCCTGCAGGTAAAGTTGGGTATGTTCCTGGATGGGCAATGGCTAATGTAGATTCAATGGATATTACTGTTAAAGGTATTGGGGGACATGGAGCTTATCCACATACAACTAAAGATCCCATTGTTTTTTCTGCGCAACTAATAAATAACATTCAAACAATCATCAGTAGAGAAATATCACCTTTAGAATCTGCGGTGGTTACGGTGGGCTCTATCCATGGTGGTACAAAACATAATGTAATTCCAAGTGAAGTTAAACTGCAGTTAACCTTAAGGTCTTATACAGACGAAACAAGAAATAAAATTATAAAAACGATTAGAAGGATCGCTAATGGGTTAGCCAAGTCATATGACTTACCTAAAGATCTTTATCCAGAAATAGAACTTAAGGATGAGTACACTCCAGCCCTATATAACAATCCTAAATTAACTCAAAAACTCAAGGTTAGCTTTGAAAAGGCAATTGGAGAAGAGAATGTGCTAGCTTTAGCACCTGTTATGGGAGGAGAAGATTTTGGTATGTATGGAAGAGTTGAACCTATCATTCCAAGTACTTTATTCTGGCTAGGAGCAGTAAATAAAAAGGATTACGACAAATCTATAAAAGATAACTTAACTCTACCTTCCTTACATTCACCTTATTTCTTACCTGACCCTGATCCGACTATAACAACAGGAGTAAATGTAATGGTTACCAGTGCAATTGATTTATTTAACGATTCTTAATCTACTCTCTTTAGATTAGTTCTACCGCTTATTGCATGCATAATTGTTCCGCCATCTACATATTCTAATTCTCCGCCTAAGGGAACCCCTCTTGCTAGTCTGCTAATAGAAAGAGAACTAATCTCCTTTAAAGCTTCAAAAATGAAATTTGCGGTAGCTTCCCCTTCTAAAGTTGAATTGGTTGCTAAAATAATCTCTGAGAATACTTCAGTTTCAGCTAAATGAATTAAGTTCCCTAATCCAAGCTCCTCTGGTCCTATATTTTCTATAGGTGAAAGATGACCATGAAGAACAAAGTACTTTCCTCTGTACTGATTACTTTCTTCTATAGCAAAAACATCTGTCACACTTTCAACAATACATAACAGTTTGGAATCTCTCTTTTGATCATCACAAATATTGCATATATTTTTTTCTGAAAATATTCTGCAGCGCTCACATTGACCTACCTTTTCAAGAGTTTCGATCAAGCTTTTTGCTAGATTTTTTCCTTCTTCTCGATGATTTTCAAGAAGATATAGAACCATTCTTTTAGCTGATTTTGGGCCCACTCCAGGCAGGCACCGAAAGGCTTCTACTAAATCATCAACTAGTGGGCTTATATGTTTCATTTTAACTTCTTAGGAGATATTGATGATTCTACAAGCTCTCCTCCAACGTTAGATAACAATTCTTTTACAACTTCCTCATTTTGTATAGATTCTTTGGCTACCTCTAGGTCCTTAAGCTTCTCACCCTCCTTTATCTTATTGGGTGAAAAATCTTTATAATCTCCTTCTTCAAAAAATACACTTATTTGACTCCCTATTTCTTTACTTAGACTATCTTCAAAACGCTCTCTGTGTGTTCCATTTAAAAGGTCTAGTTTTTCTTTAGGTATAGAAAAATAAATAACTTCCTGTTCTTGTCTTGAAAAAGTGCAATGAGAAATAAGCTGTTTAGTAGCCGAGTCTAAACTTAAATTTTTAAAGACTTGAGTCCAAGAACTCTCATCTAACAAAAAGCTAGAAGGTTCTTTGTTTTTACTTTTTGAAGAACTGACTTTATTTCCATGCAATGCTTTTGACTTAGCTTTCTTTTCACTTTCTACTGGCTCTAATTTCTTTTTTTCTTCTTTTTTTTTATCCTCTTTTATATCAATAGTTTTTGGTAAAAAGGACATCATCCTTAATAAAGCCATTTCAAATCCTTCGCTTATTGTTGGAGCTAGATCAATATCTCTTTTAGCTAGCAAACCTATTTGATAAAGAACCTGGATGTCTTCTTCATTCAACTTCTCTGCTAACGAGGCAATAGACTCTCCAGACAAATCCATGTTTAAAGAAGCCTCAGGAGAAATTTTTGCTATTACCATTTGTTGTAGAGCTTCCAAGATAAGATCTATTAACTTTTGATAATCTATAGATAAAGTAGAAATTAATTTTAGTTTCTCGACAAGATCTACAGCTCTCTCCTCAATTATGCAATCGAGTAATTCATAAACGTGATCATGAGACAGGGTTCCCAACATTTCAGAGACACTGGAACCAACTAAATCACCATTACAGAAAGCTATAGCTTGATCTGTAATGGTTAAACAGTCTCTCAAGCTACCTCTTCCAGCCTTAGCTATTTGATCTATGCTTTCTGGATCAAACTTTATCTTCTCCTCTAACAAAACATGCTCTAGTCTTTTGCTTAACTGGACAGGAGTTAAGTTTTTTAAATGGAACTGCAAACACCTTGATAGAACTGTAGCAGGTACATTCTCTGGTTCTGTAGTGGCTAAAATAAACACTACATGCGGAGGTGGTTCTTCTAGCGTCTTCAATAAAGCATTGAAGCTATGTTTAGAAAGCATATGAACTTCATCTATTAGGTAAACCTTATATCTTGAAGAACCAGGCATATGCATTACTGTCTCTAAAAGTTGCTGGGTTTCTTCTACACCTCTTCTTGAAGCAGCATCAACTTCCTGAAAGTCCATGAAATTTCCGCTGCCTATTCCCTCACAGGTTTGGCATTTATCACAAGGCATGGATTTAAGCCCTGCTTCGCAATTTAAGCACTTAGTTAATATTCTACCCAGCGTAGTCTTTCCTACACCTCTGGTTCCACTGAATAAGTAGGCTTGATGAACCTTGTTTCCGTCAAGTGCGTTAGACAATGCCCTTACAACATGTTCCTGTCCAACTACTTCAGAAAAATTATTAGGTCTCCACTTTCTTGCTAAAACTTGATAACTCATTTCACTAGATTAGGCATAATAATATGATTTGAAATTAGCTAAGTCCACAAACTATTCTTTTGATTTACCCTTTAAGGAGGTTACTTTATCAATATCATAAAATTCAAACCCCCTGTAGTTAAGAAATCTTTTAACTTTTAGAAGTTCATTAGTGTCTTCAGGAAAATTACCTTTAGTCTTTTTTTGAAAAACTTCATGCGCTAAAACACTCCAGTCTATGTCATCTATCAATGGTCCACTTACATCTGAATCAATGCCCTTATTCTTCAATTCTTGCTTTATCCTTAATGGCCCATAACCCTTAATCGACCTTGAGTGTATGTACTGTTCTGCAAATCTTTGATGATTTATTAACCCCTCTTGTTTTAGGTGTTCTATTTCTTTTTTTAATAAATCTAAAGACTCAACTCTATGCTTTAATTTTTGGAATATTTCTATTGTAGAATGCTCTCTTCTTGCAAGATAATCCATGATCTTTAATCTTATAGACTTTGAATTATCTAAGTTCATTTAGACGATAGCTCCTTATAGTGATTTTAAAAAATTTTAAGTGTAAACTAATTCAAACAGCAGTTTCACTATTTGAAAAGGTTTTTTTTTGGATCAACTAAATTACATAAATAAACCAATTTTTGGTCATGGTGCCCTCGATCAAATATCCTTAGTTCTTGCTAACATGGGAATAAAAAAACCCCTCATCTGCACAGACCAAGGAATAGTTACTTTAGGCATGTTAGATGATATGAGGAATCTTATTTCTAATGAGTTTTCTCATGCTATTTTTGATCAAACACCCGCTAATCCAACTCAAGAGGCAGTTGAAGAGGCTCTAGAACTTTATAAAGAACTTGGATGTGATGGAATTATAGGTTTTGGGGGAGGCTCTAGTATTGATTTAGGAAAAGCTGTTGCAATTCTAGCAACACATGAAGGTGCTATAGATGACTATTCTGTAAATGAAGGGGGAATAGAGAAAATAAAAGAAACAGCTCCTCTACTGGCCATTCCGACAACTTCGGGGACTGGAAGTGAAGTATCTTCCGGTTCAGTTATTATCATGAGAGATGGAAGAAAACTAATTTTAGCAAGCTCTTTTCTCATACCCGATGCAGCAATCTGTGATCCAGACCTTACGATAGGACTTCCTCCTAAATTAACCGCAGGAGCTGGAATGGATGCCTTTACTCATTGTGTTGAAGCAGTTTTATCTCCAACTATAGATCCACCAGCTGAGGCTGTTGGTTTAGATGGAATAGAAAGAATATATAAAGGAGAAAATCTATTAAGAGCTGTTAAAGAAGGCACAAACAAGGAAGCCAGATGGAACATGATGATGGCAGCCACTGAAGGAGCAATGGCATTTACTAAAGGACTAGGGGCTGTTCATTCTATGAGTCATGCCTGTGGAGCTATTAAAGAATTAAAACTCCACCATGGAACTTTAAATGGAGTGATTCTACCTACAATCTTAAGGTTTAATAAAGCTAATGTAGGAGATAAATACGAAAGGATAAATAGAAGCATGGGCTTAAAACCTTCGTCAGATCTTGCAGAAACTGTTGAAGATCTGAATGAAAAAATTGGATTACCAAAAAACCTTAAAGAAATGGGAGTTGTTGCTGACATGATACCTAGCCTTTCTGCTCACTCCGTTTCTGATGTTTGCTCTTTAACAAACCCGATAATCCCCAGTCAGGAGGATTATGAAAAATTATTTATTGAAGCTATTGGGTAATCTCATATTTCAAAGATTTACTCTTTGAATTCAGCATCTTCTTTTGTTGATGGTTGCACCTCTTTTTCTAAACTACTCTTTTCTTCAGGGTTATCTCTATAAGAGAAATAAGAACTCCACCTCAACCTATTGTCTCTTTCTGTTTGTTTTTTTGAAGCCTTAAATCTCAATAAATACATAAAGAGAAGAAAAGAAGACATTCCAAGAACTAATAAAAGCAAAGTGGAAATAGTCATCTTACCTACTACGCAACTTCATTAAGAGCCTCAATATTTCAATATAAAGCCAAATTAAAGTTGCCACCAAAGCCATAGCGCCAAACCACTCAACAAACTTTGGTGCACCTTGTTCATCTGCTTGCTCAATAATGTCAAAATCCAACACCAAGTTTAGTGCTGCAATTCCTACAACAAAAAGACTAATACCTATTCCAAAAATACCGTTGTCAGTAAGAAAAGAAAATGAGTTTCCTGTAAAAAGAGAATAAAATAGATTAACTAAGTAGGTAAGAAAAATTCCAACTGTTGCTGAAAAAATAATGAGCCAAAAATTTTGATTAGGCTTTATTATTCCCGTTTTATAAGCAAATAAAAGAGAAGCGGCAACAAAGAAAGTTAAAGAGACAGCTTGAATTACTATACCAGGGTAAATTGCTTCTGCTTGTTCTGAAAATAAACCGATCATGAAACCCATTCCTAAAGCATAAATAGGTGCTGTCTTAGGTGCCAAGTAGGGCCTTGGATTTACTATCCAACCTACAAAAAAGAACCAAAACCCAAAAGTTGCTATTCCAGATACAAGAGCTGTTAATACTCCTATCATAGAAACAAAGGACATAATTGGCCCTTGAAAATTCCAACTTATACTGGCCGCTAATACAGTCAAAAAAAGTAAGATGCCTGTTTTGTTTACTGCACCTTCAAGTGTCATGACCCCCTCTGAGGATGATCCTTTTTTTGTAAATACGTCCGATCTGATAATGGGATTACCTGATCTACCAAAAGTATCTAAAGCTCCGTGTTTTGACATTTTCTCTCCTATAACAAATTAATGATATTATCTCTTTGGATTAGAAAAAAAGGAAGCGAGATGCCCAAAAAATGGAAAACCATAGGAAGCAAGCAGATTTTTGGGAATAGAATTTTTGGTTTTAGAGAGGATGAAGTTCTATCCCCTAAAACTAATAAACGACATCCAGTTTGGGTTTTAGATGCCCCTACTTGGATCAACATAATCCCAATAACTAAAGATGAAGAAGTTGTTATGGTTAAACAGTATAGGTTTGGGAGTAAAGAAATTTCATTAGAAATACCTGGCGGCATGGTTGAAGAAGGTGAAGATAGTCTTGCAGCTGCAGCTAGGGAGATGCGAGAAGAGACAGGATATACATCAAAAGAAATTTTTGAGATAGGTAAGGTATCTCCAAATTCCGCTCTAATGTCCAACGAAACATTTTCTTACGTTGCATTAAATGCTGAAAAAACTCAAGAACAAGAACTAGACAATATGGAAGATATAGAAGTAACAAAAATTAAATTAGACTTAATCCCTGATTTAATAAAAAAAGGAGAAATTGATCATTCTTTGGTCATTTCAGCTTTCTACTTTTTAGATAGATTTGAAAATTAAAAAATGAGTTCTACTCCAAAAAATAATAGCTGTAAGGACAAATTTCTCTATTTCTCTCCAAGTGAAAAAGATATTTCTTATTTTACTGATAGTTTGATTTACATCTGCGATCATAACTCTCAAGGTTCGATGGGAGTTGTCTTAAATAGATCTACAAATATTAAGACAGAGGATTTATTCAATAGTCTGAAACTAGATCTAAAAGATTCCTTGAAACAAGAAAGTCTACTCCTTGGTGGACCTGTTAATCCAGATGCAGTATTTGTTCTTCATAGCGACCCCATTGATTGGAAAAGTAGCATAAAAGTTAGTGAGAAAATTGCACTTACAACCTCTGGCGATATTCTTGAAGCTATAGCAATTGGAGAAGGTCCAGATTCCTATTTAATAATTTTGGGCTATTCTGGTTGGAATCCAGGGCAACTTGAAGAAGAACTATCTGAAAATTCATGGATAGAAATACCTAAGGATTTTGATATCATTTTCAATACTCCATCAAAGGACCAAATAGATGTTTTATCTAAAAAAATAGGTTTTAATCTTCGAATGGTGAGTCCCGATTTTGGAAATGCATAAATAAAATGAACAAATTATCTCTTATCTTCTTTTTTTCTTTTATGTTGATGTCTTGCTCAGAAGAAATTTATGAATATGAGGAGATGGTAAGGCAAGAATTAAAAGCAAACGATAGAAGTATGAGTGAAGTGGAAATAAAAAAATGGGCACTTTACTTGTCTAAATGGAGTGAACCTGATTTCTATCATAAGGAAATTAGAGAATTTAAGGACCAAGATGCTTTAAGCTTCCCTAAGAAAAATTCAATCTTATTTGTTGGTAGCTCTAGCATTGTCTATTGGAAAAACCTAAAAGAAGCAATGCACCCCTTTGAAGTTTTAAATAGGGGATTTGGAGGGGCACATATAGATCATGTTAATCATCATTTTTCTGAAGTAGTATCTGCTTACAACCCAAGGGGAATTGTTTTTTTCTGTGGCACTAATGACCTTGCTGCCCTTAAAGTAACTGAAGATGTTTTTTCAGATTTTCTTACTTTCTTTAACAATGTGAATACCTTTTTACCCGAAACTAAAGTTTTTGTTATCGGCGTTAAACCTAGCATTGCCAGAGAGCACTTAAAAAATAAAGAATTAAAGCTTAATAAATTGATATCAGATCATGCAAAAAAGCATGACAATCTCTTCTTCGTTGATGTGTGGGATAAGATGCTGCTAGATAATGGAAAAGCAGACCCTGCCCTTTTTGTTGATGATGGTCTCCACATGAATGAGGAAGGTTATAAAGTTTGGAATAAGATAATAAAACCTTTTTTAGAATCAAATTTTAGTCCTGATAAAACTTAATCAGCTGGTAAAAGTCCCAACATCTTTTGAATCATAAATTCATCAGAAATTTTGTTCTTAGGTCTTTCAGGTAAATCATCTATAGGATAAGCAATAGGCGTCACATCACTGTCAATAATTTCACCTACTTTAATAGATGCCCTATCAACACTAAAATGAAACTTTTCATTTTCCCTGGTAGACCCATCAGCAAAATATATGACAGTATAAACGGGCCTATCTTCTAAGCTTTTATTTGGTTTTGCGTTATGAAAAGTAAGACCATGATGAAAAGAAACATCCCCTGGTTCTAAATCAATGTATTGAGGTTCTACACCCTTAATTTGAGTAATATCATTAAGCTCCTCATCCTCTACCTTCCCTTTAAAAATATTTGTAAATTTCTTTTCCTTTATCTTGTGTGATCCAGGAAAAAAACCCATTTGTCCATTTTTATCAGAAATTTTAACCATGGGAATCCAGGCAGTTACTGTAGAGGTTTCTTTTATAGGCCAATAAGGTTGATCATGATGAATATCAGTTTCTCTTCCTCCCCCTTCTTTTATAAGAGCTTGATCATGCCAAATTCTTAATTTATCTACTCCCAGAAGCTTAGAAGCCATTCCAGTTATTCTCTGGTCAAAGGCTAATCTCCTTAATTCAATAAAATCTTCCCAAAGATTTTGACACTGAATAAAGGATTGCTCATAGGAAGTTTTTTCAGAAAGTTCTCTTAAATCTTGCTGCTTTCTGAACGATACAGCTTCCTTCAAAACATTCTTATAATGCTTAATTTCAGAAAAATCTAAAAGATTCTGTGCAATTACAAATCCGTTTTCGTTAAAATGGTCAACTAATTCTTCTTTCATGTTTCTTTAGTAAGAAAAAATTATATATGAATATCTTTAATATTAGGTTTTCTCTAACTCTCTTATTGGTAAGTCTTATTTCTTTACCTTCTTTAAGTGACAGTTATTTTGATGCTGGAGAATCAAAAATATCTATTATTTCAGAAAGCAAAAAAATCAGTTCTAACGATAAAATTCTTATTGGTATTGAGTTTGATTTAATGCCAGGTTGGCATACTTACTGGAAAAATCCAGGTGATTCAGGTCAAGAAGCCTCTATAGAATGGACACTTCCTAAAGGATTTGTAGCTTCAGAGATACTATGGCCTGGTCCAGAAAGAATTCCTGTAGAGCCCTTAATGACTTATGGCTATGAGAACAAAGTTGTTCTTTTAACTGAAATTAAATCTCCCAAAGAATTCCCTGAAGAGGTAAATCTAGCGGCAAAAATATCTTGGCTCACTTGTAAAGAGATTTGCATTCCTCAAGAAGGAAAGGTGGATATAAACCTTACAAGAGGTCAAAAGCTTGAATCCAGGGATGCTTTTAGATTAAGAAATGTCCTGGAAACAGTCCCAAAAAAATACCCCTATGAATACAGGGCAAGCCTTCTAAACGAGAAAATCTTTTTAAATTTAAAAAAGAATAATGACGTAAAAATATCACAAGCTTATTTTTTTCCATATGACTACGGATTAATAGATTACTCAGCTGAACAAAAACTAGAAAATAACCAAAATAGTTT
>CEUZ01042187.1_pt1 | contig 27112 bp, 29 predicted proteins | sample 361511 | NCBI WGS metagenome assembly CEUZ01 (sample SAMEA2622822, study PRJEB7988) | marine metagenome | biome: marine biome (ENVO:00000447); feature: surface water layer (ENVO:00002042); material: "saline water (ENVO:00002010), including plankton (ENVO:xxxxxxxx)" | depth 5 m | reverse complement strand
GGTGTGCTACTTCTACTCCCCACATTTGAGCTAGGTGAATCTGGTTTTACTAAATTTGGGTGCTTTTGCTCTAAAGCAATCAACTCTTGCCACAAGGAGTCAAAATCTGAGTCAGGTATTTCAGGCGTTCCTTGAGCGTGATACAAATCATTGTGATATCTGATTAGTTCCCCAAGTTTTTCCAAACGCAAAGAAACTTCTTTTTCGTTATCACTATCTAAAAAATCACCTTTACCCACAATTCGATAATACCGTTGAGCCACGATTAGTTCGTGACGGTAGAGAAACCCTCTAGTCTGCTCTTTATGGAACTTTTGTCAAATAACGCGCCTGGAAGGCGCAGCGAGTCTCTTTCAATATGGATAATTCGCGTACTTTGGCTTGCTTTGCCTTTGCTGTGTGGGCCATCTTTAGAAAAAAGTTTTCACGACTTAGATTCACTCTTGCGAACAACTGTTTCAATCAGTCTTTGGACTTTATGGGCATTAATTTTTGTAGCAACTTTGATTACTTCTCCTATCTCTCTAGCAATAGTGAGGATAGGAGTGCCTGCTGCCGCTGCACTCTGTCTTTGGTGTTCTTTAGAAACTGATGGATCCACCTCTGGAATAATTGGTTTTGTGGCCAGTGGTTTTGCAACCTCAATTGCACTGTCAGCCCCCTTAGGTGACAAATTTTCAGACGGTGCCTCCTACGGAGATGAGCGCAGATTCTTACTGAGAGCACCTGGACCTGTCTCTCTGTTTTTTGGACCTTTAGCATGGCTGATAACAGTGACTGGTTTAACTCTAGGACCTACTCTTTTACTAAATCAAAACTTTTTGCTTGGCTCTTTACTTTCCTTATGTGGGTTACCACTCGCTGCAATAGCATCAAATGCCATCTATCAACTAGGAAAACGTTGGATAATTCTTGTTCCTGCGGGAATAGTCTTACACGACCATTTATCGGTCGGTGATCCAACTCTCATAAACAGAAATCAATTAACGAATTTATCTCCTGCAGTTATAGGAACTGATGCTCTGGACCTTAGTCAGGGTTCTTTTGGTTTGTCATTGCAAGTCAGTTGCTCAACTCCTCTTTCAATAATGCTCAGAAAAGGAACTAAGCGAAATGTTAGTGAAAACTCAATTGTTGAAAGCTTTCTAATTAACCCTGCGAGACCAAATGTTTTACTTGCTGAAGCTAAAAAACGAAATCTGCGAATTTGATCATACGACGATCGCCCCACCTGCGACTTGATCTGCTTCATAAAAAACAACACTTTGACCGGAAGCTACTCTCGGATGAGGCTCTTCCCATGTAAGTAACCCATCCTCCACGCTGGCCTGTTTAGGTTTTCCATGTGCACTTGTTTGGACAAGAAACTCACCTTTTATCTTTTTTTCGGACCATATAGGATCTCTAAATTCTGTTTTTTTGACTAAAAGCTGATCAGGTGTTCCTACTGTCACAGTAGCTGTTTCAATATTGACATTTGTCGCATACCTCGGCTCTTTACCGCCGGCTAAAAGCATCCCTCGCCTCTGTCCAACGGTAACTAATTCAATTGCTTCTACTTGACCCACTTCAACCCCGTTTTCATCGATTACTCGCCCAGGCGTTAATGGGATCCTTTTACCTAGAAAATCTGCTCTTCCTTTTTCACGTGTTATGAAGCAAACATCTTGGCTATCAGGTTTTGTCGCTACTCTAAGTCCCAAACTATTTGCCTTTTCTCTTACCTGATCTTTTGTCATATCTCCTATTGGAAGATGGAGAGATGAAATCTGGTCTTGATGCAACATATAAAGAACATAGGACTGGTCTTTTGCTTCATCTTTAGCTCTAGCAATACGCGACGTTCCATCTTTTCGTTTAACTACTCGAGCATGATGACCAGTAACAATTTTGTCAAAACCAAGCGACTTTGCTCTATTTAGCAGACGATCAAATTTGATATGTCTATTGCATTCAATGCAGGGATTAGGAGTTAGCCCGGCGGAATGGGCCTCAACATAAGGAGAAACCACGTGTTTTTCAAAATCATCTCCTAAATTAAAAACATGATGTTCAATTCCTAATGCGTTGGCTGCTCTTCTAGCATCATCTACATCTGAAACAGAGCAACAACCCGAGTCAGACTCTCCACCCCATAGTCTAAGAGTTACTCCAACAACCTCATTGTTGGACTCACAAGCTAAAGCGGCTGCAACCGATGAGTCCACTCCTCCTGACATAGCTACCATTACTCGTGCCATTACCCGAACTCCCTTAATTGTTCAACAGCCTTAGGAATAACTTCTAATGCGCATTCTATTTCTTTCTCAGTTGTGGTTCTGCCCAGAGAAAACCTAATTGAACCCTCTGCCGTTTTCGGATCAATCCCCATTGCTTGCAAAACATGAGAGGGTTCCTGGGCTCCACTCGCACAAGATGAAGCTGCACTGGCGTAAATCCGCTGGTTTTCAAGGAGAAAAAGTAAAGATTCGTTTTCTATGTCTTTAAAACAAATATGTGCAATTCCCGGTGTTCTTGGCGTTCCATTTGGGACGGTACAATTCGTATGGCTTATTTTTTTCATCAAACCGTTTTCCAATTTATCTCTCAACTTCGTTACTCTCTTGTTCACCTCAGAACGTTCATCTTGTATTAAGCGTGCTGCTTCACCAAGACCAACAATCGCTGGAACATTCTGGGTCCCGCTTCGTCTTTCTCTTTCTTGTCCTCCTCCACGAATTACGGGCGACAAATTTACACCATCTCTTAAAACCAGAGCTCCTGCTCCTTTAGGTCCACCAAACTTGTGCCCAGTGAGACTTATTAAGTGCGCCTTTTTTGACAATTCAGCAACATCTAACCAAGAAGTTGCTTGGACGGCATCTGTGTGAATCACACTGCCAGGAGATTTCTCCGCTATGAGATCAGCTGCCATATCGAGATCATTAATAACTCCCGTCTCATTATTTGCCATCATGATTGAAACCAAAGAAATATTGGCTATTGAATCCAAAAGGGCAGCTAAATTTTCAAGATCTATCCTTCCTGTTGCATCTGTCGGCACAATCATTCCACCAGAATCTCTAACCGGTTCTAGAACTGCTGGATGTTCAGTTGCAGAACATACTGCTTGTCCGCCTTTGGCACCAAGTACTCCGTCTATCGCCAAATTATCTGATTCGGTTCCCCCGCTGGTAAAAATTACATTGCCAGGATCTGCCCCTACCAAGGCAGCTACATTGTCTCGTGCGTCATCTATAGCTCTTCTTGCTTCGCGTGCTAGCCGATGCGATCCAGAAGGATTGCCCGGGTGTTCTGAAAGCCAAGGCAACATTGCCTGAATCACCTCTTCTCGCACAGGTGTGCTAGCGGCATGATCGAGATAAATATCCACTCTCTCAGGTTAAAGGCAACTGCTTTACTAGCAAAAAATCGGCATAATTAACAATGGTTCATATCAAACTAGAAATTGAGATAAATGCCTCAGTTGAGCATGTTTGGGAAAATATTTCAGATATCAAGACCCATGTGAACTGGATGATGGATGCTTCAAAAATAAATATCACTTCTGGTCATGTTGAAGGTTTAGGAGTGACTTTCGATTGCGAGACGCATGTTGGACCACTTAGAACGACAGACAAGATGGAAATAACTGAATGGATTCCTAATGAAATAATGGCAATTAGCCATAACGGTCTTGTCGAAGGAAAAGGAAAATTCAAACTAGAGGAAATTCCTGACTCAAAAACTCTTTTCAAATGGGAAGAAAATCTGAGTTTCCCGATTTTTTTAGGTGGAGAAATAACTGGCTACTTTGCGAAACCTGTTTTAAAAAGAATTTGGAGGAAAAATCTTCGCAAATTGAAACAACTATTGGAAAACCCTTAGGTTTTCCCATTTAACCTAATATCGGGTCATACCAATAACTTGAAGCCCAAACACAGGCAACACTGAAACTAATTGCTATCAGTAAAGGAACTAATCGTTTTATAAATATCGGTAGTCCTCTTGCATCTATTTCGTCAATCAGCCATCCAATAAGCAACCCACCCATCAGACCACCTATGTGTCCTCCAACCGAAATATTAGGTCTGGCAAATGTGAAAATTAAATTTATGAGTAGCAGGCTGCCAATTCCATTTGACCAAGGACTTAAACCTCGACGTAACTGGTAAACAACTGTGGCTCCCATCAGACCAAAAACTGCTCCTGAGGCACCAACCGTTAAAGCAAGAGGATCTAAAAGCATCACTCCCAGCGCCCCCGATAATAAAGAGCCAAAATACAAGATTAAATAGCTTGTCATGCCTAAAAGTCTCTCTAGTTGGCTTCCCAACATCCACAAAAGAAACATGTTGAATGCCAGATGAATTACGCCAGCATGAAGAAAACCTCCTGTAATCATCCTCCACCATTCACCTTCAGCAACACCAACGTAATCAATGGAAAATGGAGAGAGCACACGACCGTATCCAACCAAGCCGAAATCAATTGTTATATCGCCTCCTCCTGAACCTAATGACCCTCCTTTTAAAAGAGCTAACAAAAACACCAAGAGGTTTACAGATATAAGTGACCTTGTAGTCAATGACTGTTCAGAAAAATTACCTAATTTACTATTAGGTCGCGAAAAAGAGGTTCTTTGTCTTCGTGAGTGGATGCTCTGTGGTGCTATACACGCTGGGCAATGAAAGCCAACAGAAGCAGTGTGCATGCATTCGGCGCAAATCCGACGATCACAACGCTGGCAAGTAACTCCGGCATACCTATCTGAATGCCAATAACAATTTTTACTGGTCATTTCATTCCTAAAGAGTTACTGCCGTTCCTTCATCTGCTGAAGTCTCACCCAAGTTGTAAACGGAAGTTACTTCCGGAACCCTATCCTTTAGAACCCTCTCGATTCCAGCTTTGATTGTTTGGTCAGACGAATCGCAAGTTACACATGCACCGATTAGTTCAACAGTAACTTCTCCAGTTTCTTCGTTCACCTCATGCAGCACGACATCACCTTCATCTGCTTGAAGAGCAGGTCTGATTACTTCAATTACCTCTTTTACAAGAGTTTCTAATTTTCTATCTGAATCGTCCACTGAAAGATCTGCCATACTTACAGTTTCGCATGACTATCGACTGACTGCACCCACTTCCGCAAGATTGACAATATTCTTAAGAGATGAAATTTTCGTGTCTTATACTTGGTCACCAAGGCGGGTGGGATGAAATTTTGCTTGTTGTAGCTCCGTTAGGTTTAATCGCATGGTTGCTCTGGGCCGCCAACCGCAAAGCAGAAAAAATGAAATCCGACGATAACTCAAATTTCGAAGCAGAAAATGACCCTAATTCTTCTGAGGGTTGACAAATCCAATTTCTGCACCCAGAGAATGTAAATTGCCTACTAAATCCTGATAACCGCGTTCAATGTGGCTAGCCGCTCCTACTAGAGTCTCTCCTTCGGCTGCTAATCCAGCCAAAACCAAAGCAGCTCCCGCCCTTATGTCTGGAGCTCGGACAGGTGCCCCTGAGAGTCTTTCAACTCCGCGTACAACAGCATGGTGACCCTCAGCTCGTATATCTGCGCCCATCCTGATCAATTCATCAACATAGCGAAATCTTCCAGCAAAAATATTTTCGGTAACTATTCCTACTCCATCTGCGACTGAAAGCAATGTGACGAGAAAAGGCTTGTAATCAGTGGCAACACCGGGATATGGCAAGGTGGCCAGATCGATCGATTTGAGCCTCTTAGAAACAGTCACACTGACCCCTGAATCAACCTGATTGATCTCTATGCCCATCTCGTTTAATTTTTCAACGAGCATTTCCATGTGATCTAAACGAGCTTCTTCTATTAATATCTCACCTCCTGTCATCCCTAAGGCTGACATATAAGTAGCTGCTTCTATCCGATCCGGAATCACAGTATGTTCAACAGGCTCTAAATGATCTACTCCTTCAACTTGAATGGTTGAAGTCCCTTCACCAGTTACTTGCGCCCCCATAGAGTTCAGAAAATCTACTAGATCAACTATTTCAGGCTCGCGCGCAGCGTTTTCTATAAGGGTTTTACCTTCAGCTAAAACAGCTGCCATAAGTAAATTTTCAGTAGCTCCAACACTTGGAAAACTGAGTAATACTTTACCTCCTATTAATTTTTCAACTTGACCTTCTATATAGCCATGGCTGTTAGTAAATGAGACTCCTAGTTCTTCTAGACCTTTTAGATGCATATCTATAGGTCTATGTCCGAAATCGTCTCCACCTGGTACTGATACTTTCGCCCTCCCAAATCTTGCTAATAGCGGTCCTAAAACTGCTATGGAGGCTCGCATTCTCTCCACCAATTCATAAGGAGCTACTGGGGTCATCTCTTCAGGTATATCTATTCTCATCTCATCTTCTTGATGAGAAATTGATGCACCCATTGTTTCCAACAAATTTGACATCAATCGGACATCTGCAATGTGAGGGACATTATTTATTACATATTTTCCCGGTGCTAACAACGAGGCAGCCATAATCTTCAATACAGAATTTTTTGCTCCAGAAACTCTTACACTTCCTGACAAACCCGATGATTGCTTAATGCAAATAACGGAATCTTCTTCAAAATGTGAAGAAGATGTTCCAAATTCAGAAGAAAAAGAGTTACTTGTCACGTTTTAAGTATGCTTCGCTGTCGACAAAGTTTGCATTCACATGCAATTATTCAAGCAAAAACATTTAATTTATTAACGGAAATTAGGAAAGCGTGTTTAAGCGAGACAAACAGCTAACAATAACTAAAACTCTTGATGATAAAGAATTGAACGCCTTAAGAGAGCCTCGTGATGATCTAGTAGCTGAAAGGCTTGCTGGCGAAGACAAATACGAATTGCTACACGGTCCTTTTTCCAAATATGAAAGAAAAATCGTTGTAGAAACCGAAACCAAGGGAGTGAATCTTGTTAGTGAAACTTTTTCGTGGCGGCTTTCAATCCCATTTTGGGGAATTTTCTTCTCATTTTTGGTCGGTAGATCCCTGCCTAAGAGATCGAAACCGTGGTGGGCGCCTCCAGACCGTTTAAATGAACGATCTGCGAAAGTGTTAGGGATACTCGCCTGCGTGCAAGTAATAGATGGGTACCTAGGCTCTGTAATCACTCAAACAATCACTTTCGCAGCAGATGAATTTGATCACAGTTCATCAGCACAAGGAATTACTCTTGCGGTTGTTCGTGTCGGCGTCTTACTGTCTTTGGGAGTACTTGTAGTAGCAGACAAAAAAGGACGCAGGAACATTCTGTTGCTAACACTAGTACTTTCAGTTATTTCCACCGCTGCAGGTTCTCTCTCGTCCGGATTCTGGTTTCTTGGAAGTACACAATTAATTGCTCGCGGTTTGACTACAGGTATGGGAATTTTAATAGGAGTCATTGCTGCTGAAGAACTTCCAAAGGGATCCAGAGCTTATGGAGTAAGCATGTTGTCACTGTCAGCCGCTTTGGGTGCAGGGATCTCAGTTTGGGTATTGCCAATCGCTGACCTACACGAAAAAGGCTGGAGAATCGTATATTTGGTTCCTTTACTATTTTTGCCACCTCTGATGAAAATCAGTAAAAATCTTCCAGAATCAATCCGCTATAAGGCCAATTCAAAAGTTGTTAAGGCCGAAAAATCTAAAGAATCGAATAAGAATGAACCTTTTATTAATAATCGTCTATTTTTATTGGCTGCTGTAGGTTTTCTTCTTTTAATTTTCGCTGCACCTGCCTCGCAGTTTCAAAATGATTTTCTAAGAGAACATAGAGGATATTCCGCTTCTGGAATAACGGCTTATTGGCTTCTGACTTCCACTCCCGCAGGGATCGCTATATTTTTAGCTGGACGTTTTGCAGACACCCATGGAAGAAAGAAAATAGCTACATCGGGTCTTTTGGGTGGAACTCTGTTTATTGTTCTCAGTTACTACTTTTCTGGAGCTTTAATGTGGGCTAGTCATTTGTGCGGAGCCGTACTCGGGTCTCTTACAGTTGCATTAGGTGTGTATGGACCTGAGCTTTTTTCCACAAACCAAAGAGCTAAATCAAATGGTCTCATTGTCGCCTTTAGCGTGTTAGGAAGTGCAACCGGTCTTCTGCTTGTAGGTTCAATGACTGACTTTTTTGACAGTTACGGCCATGCTTTTACTATTACCGCTGTTGGTCCCCTTATTGCGGCAGTATTAGTAATGCTTAAATTTCCTGAAACTGCAAAAACTGAACTCGAAGATCTCAATCCTGGAGACATAAGACCTGAAGACTTTGATGGCACGAAGCTCGATTAAAAAGAAGCCACCCAAGACTTTATTTCATCACTAATCGATTCCTCTAAACCTGTTAACCCGTGACCAGCTCCACCGAACCATTTGGTTGTTACCGGACCTCGAATTTTTTTCAAATGTTTTTCGAACTCTGACCTTGACCCGAATGGATCTTTTTCACCAGAGATAAATAAACATGGAACTTTGATTTTGTCAAAATGCTCTATTCTTAGTTTTTCTGGTTCTTTTGGTGGATGCAAAGGATAGCTGATAAGAATCAATCCAATAGAAGGAAGCCCTTCTGCGACGGCCATTGAACACATACGACCACCCATACTTCTACCTCCCAAAAGAAGATGTTCTGGATTTAATCCATATTTTTCTGTCATCTGCTTAGAAGTTTCAATAATTGAATTAATCAACTTCGGGGCACGATCAGGAGGAAATTTGCGTCCCTGTTCAACATAAGGAAAATTCATTCTTTCTACGGGCAGAGGGGCCATCTTTTTTTCAATATCCAACAAGCTTTCGTGAGTTCGATCACTTCCTGCACCATGAGTCAGCAGCATTCCTGAAGGTCTGGGCATTTGTGGATCGTATATTGATTTCAAGCTGGTTGTGGAATGTATTGACCATAAGCAGATAATATTTTTTATGCAGGAAAATCAGTCCCACTCCGAAATGCTTGCTTCTGCAACAGGAAAGATGGTAGTAGAAACTGAAGAATTTGCTGGTAGTAGTCGACTGCATCCAAATGGAAAACCAAAAGGTGATTTTCGGGATTCCTTAAGAAAAATCCCCGATTTCAGAAACTTTTTATCAGTCGTCCTGGGTTTGAGTACCCCACCTTTGATTGTTTGGCTAGCGGTCAGTTTCAGTCACCCATTAATTTGGGTGATCGCGATAGTAGGAATGGCGTTAGCGCAAAATCGTCTTTTTATCTTTCACCATGAAGCTGCGCATCGGCTTCTTTTTTCTAATCGAAAGATCAATGACTTAATTGGTATTCGACTTATAGGATTGATTACTTTTGGTTCCGGAAGTCATGGATATCGAATAGGTCATATAAAACATCACCGAGATGAATTTGGTCCGGACGAACCAGACTTTATTCTTTACAGCTTTTATCCAATTTCTAAACGTTCAATGCGTAGAAAATTGCTAAGAGACATTAGTGGTATTTCCGCTTTTAGAATTATCAAACCAAGATTTAAAAAACTTAAACAATCGAGACGTTTACGTTTAACAGCTTCTTTTCTTTTTGGACAAATAGTCGTAGCTTCTCTATTTTGGATTTTTTGCGGTCTAGCGATGTATGTGTTCCTTTGGTTGATTCCTTGGGCATGTATTTATCAACTTCTAAACAGGATTCGAGCAATTAGTGAACATGGGGGAATGACCCAATCTTTAGACAGACGTGAAACCACTCATTACGTCAAACAAAATCGTCTGGCGGCTTTTTTCATTGTTCCCTTCAATGTTGGTTACCACTTAGCTCACCATGTAGACATGCTGGTTCCATCTAAAAACCTTCCGCTCCTAAATAAAGCACTTTTAGAAGACGGATACATCTCTTCTAACCAAACTTGGTCCAATTACCGCACCCTTTGGAAGGCTTTAGTCAACTAAACCTCATCAGAGTAAAGTTTAAAAACTCCTCTTTCAGATCAATATCCTCAAGGTTTCAGATAGTCCACTTGCTTGTAGTTGAATTTCTTCTTCATCACCAGAACCTTCTGACAATAAGGAAACTAACTCAACTGCTCTATTGCCAATTTCATCCCATTGATTTGCTTCAATTCCAAAAGGAGGTCTGTGTTCAACTAAAACTGGAGTCAAACGCAATAAGTCACCTACCCCTATATCGTCACTACAATCACGTCTAAGACGGTCACATGCAACAAAAACTTCAGTAAGAAGTGAATTAGCGTCTAATCCTTCGAGATCAGGGCGTTCGTCATTTACTACTTGGAATGCGTCAAGCGCTGTTTCAATCGCTTCTTCATCAGATTCTTCAACTAATAGTCCACCTCCCGAAACGAACTCATGTGGAACACCAAGACGAACTAACAAAGCGCTAAAGGAAGCCTGCTCAGAGTCTGACCATCCTGATGTGTCATATTCGATTGTTTCAACATCCGGGTCAAGTGTTGGTAAGGAAGTTGATTCTGCTTCCTCTATCAACTGGTCTGCAACTGTCTCATCTTCTTCGCGAACCACTAAAGTAGCCCCCTGCCAAACGTGGGGGACGTCATTTAAAGTAAGCAACTGATCAAGTACTAGTCGAGTTTCACCTGCCCACTCATGAAGTTCGTATTCGATTTCAGCAGCTGAAGTTGATTCAACCTGATCTTTCTCTTCGATTTCTTCAGAATGATGGTCACTTGCTTCGTTTTTATTTTGCTTTTTCGACCATTTCATTCTCTTATAATGACATCATTCACTGCAAAAAAGCTAAACAGCCAATAATCCTGTCTGCGAAATGCACAAGAACTTCTCTAAGGCGCTAGCGTCGCATTTGATGAGTAAAAAAGTTCAAACACCAGATAGAAATCTTGCATTAGAACTTGTAAGAGTTACCGAAGCCGCTGCAATGGCTGCTTCAAGATGGATGGGAAGAGGAGACAAAGAAGGTGCTGACGAAGGAGCCGTAAATGCCATGCGTCGTGTACTAGATACTGTCAACATGGATGGGATAGTTGTCATAGGAGAAGGTGAAAAAGATGAAGCTCCTATGCTCTTTAATGGTGAGCACTGTGGGAATGGGAATGAACCTGCAACAGATATTGCTGTTGACCCAATTGATGGAACAACGCTCACAGCTCTTGGAAGAGCGAATGCGATCTCAGTTATAGCTGTTAGTGATAAGGGAACAATGTTTGACCCTGGACCTTGTGTGTATATGGAAAAAATTGCAGTGGGACCTGGGTGTTCTGATGCGATTGATTTAGCCAAGTCTCCAACTGAAAACCTTCAACAGATCGCAGAGGCAAAAAATAAGACAGTTAGAGATTTGACTGCGGTGATTCTAGATCGTGATAGACATTCAGAACTAATTACTGAGGTGCGGGAGGCTGGCGCTAGAATTCGATTAATTTCCGATGGCGACGTAGCAGGAGCAATTTCTACCGCATGGTCCGAATCTGGTGCAGATGTCCTGTTCGGCATAGGAGGAACTCCGGAAGGAGTAATTTCTGCAGCTGCTTTGAAATGCATGGGGGGTTCATTTCAAGGGCGGTTATGGCCGCGTAATGAAAAAGAAAGAAAAGCCGCTGAGGAGCAGGACTACGATTTAGAAAGAATTTTGGATCTTGATGATTTGGTGTCAGGCAATAACTGTTTCTTTGCAGCTACTGGCATTACGGATGGAGACCTTCTTGAAGGTGTCCGATACGCCGAAGGAATGGCCCATACAGAATCTCTTGTAATGCGTTCCAAATCCGGAACTGTCCGTCTTATTAAAACTCATCACCGGTTAGACGATCTGGAAGATGTATAAAGCATAACTAGAACAACTTTTAAGCTTTATACCTCGACTCCTCCGACTCTTAGTCTCACTTCAGACCTTTCAAGTGAAGCAATTGCTTCTTGGTCTTCACTGTTTGACTGAATCGCCTCTTGAGCTGACAAACGAGCCTCTTTAGCTCTTTCAATATCAATTTCATCAGCTACTTCGGAAACATCTGACAAAATACTGACCTTCGTACCTGCTACTTGCACGAAACCTCTATGAACAGCGAAAACATCCCTTTCTCCATCTGGTCTAATTACTTCAACTGACCAAACAGAAAGAACTCCGATAAAAGGAACATGTCCGGGCTGAAAAGCTATGTCTCCACCTTCAACAGTTCGGGCGATAACCATTTCTGCTTCGCCACTATAAGAAATGGATTCTGGTGATACCAGCTCAACCTGAAAAGTCACGATTATTAAGCTTCCAACTCTTGGGATTTACGTTGTGCATCCTCAGCTCCACCAACATTCAAAAAGGCTTGTTCAGGAAGATCATCGAGTTCACCGTCTACCAATGCCGCAAATGACTCAACCGTCTCTTCTACAGGAACAGTGACACCAGGTAAGCCTGTAAATACTTCCGCGACATTCATCGGTTGCGACAAGAATCTCTGAACTTTTCGCGCTCTAGAAACAGTAATCTTGTCTTCTTCGGAAAGTTCATCTAGACCAAGTATGGCAATTATGTCTTGAAGTTCTTTGTACCGCTGCAGTATCTCCTGAACCCTTCGGGCTGTGTCATAGTGTTTCTGACCTACTACTTCAGGTGTGAGAATCGTGGAAGTTGATGCTAGAGGATCAACTGCAGGATAGATACCTAAAGCGGCAATATCCCTACTCAATTCTGTTGTTCCATCAAAATGTGTGAAAGAAGTAAATGGCGCTGGATCCGTATAGTCATCTGCAGGGACATACACTGCCTGCATAGATGTAATTGACCTACCCCGTGTCGTAGTTATCCTTTCCTGGAGTTCACCCATCTCATCAGCTAACGTCGGCTGATAACCAACAGCAGACGGCATTCTTCCCAACAGCGTTGACACCTCAGAACCTGCCTGCACGAAACGAAAAATATTGTCTATGAAAAGTAGTACATCCTGACCTTGTTCATCACGGAAGTATTCAGCCATAGTCAAAGCAGAAAGAGCTACGCGGAGCCTAACCCCAGGTGGTTCATCCATCTGACCGAAGACCAAGGCCGCTTTTTCCAAAACACCCGACTCGTCCATTTCGAGTAAAAGATCCGTACCTTCGCGAGTACGCTCACCTACACCAGCAAAAACAGAAACACCGCCATGGTTAGTAGCTACACGGTTTATCATTTCTGTAATCAGAACTGTTTTACCTACTCCTGCACCACCGAAAAGACCAATTTTACCTCCCTGTAAGTAAGGAGTAAGCAAATCGATTACTTTCACTCCTGTTTCAAACATTTGTGCTTTCGGTTCTAAAGAATCAAAAGAAGGCGCAGACCTGTGAATCTCCCATCTTTCTGATCCAGAACCTGCATTTGGGTCATCCAATCCATCGCCAGTGACGCTAAAAACATGACCAAGAGTTTCATCTCCCACAGGGACACTTATGCCTCGTCCAGTATTACGAACGGTCGTTCCTCTTGTGAGACCATCAGTTGGTTTCATGGCAATTGCACGAACGCGACTTTCGCCTATCTGTTGAGCTACCTCTGCAACAATGGTGACGCTGTTGTCATCAACTGCAACATCAAACTCCAAAGCTGTGTTAATTTCCGGTAATTCCCCTTGGGGGAACTCAGCATCGATAACTGGTCCAGCTATTCCTACTATTCGACCATCTTTAAATCAGTTGTTGTCATAATCTTCCCTGATTTCTTCCTATTGCTTAACTGTTATTTTCTGAGCTCGATCCAACAAGATCTAGCAAATCGTTATCTTTCTCATTGTCTGAACCAAGAGCCTCTGCGCCACTTACGATTTCCATAATCTCAGTGGTAATTGCATCCTGGCGGGCTTGGTTCATTTCACGAGAAAGCTTAATTATTAACTCTTCTGCATTATCGGTAGCAGCTTTCATTGCACGTTGTCGGTTTGCATGTTCTGAAGCCGCTGACTCCAATAGAGCCCCAAAAAGTCGAGCTTCGACATAACGAGGCAACAGCGCTTCTAACACCGATTCAGCAGATGGCTCAAATTCGAAAGCGGTACTCAAATTCGAATCTCCTCCACCTTCACTTGCGATCACTTCTGTATCTTCAAGAGGTAAGAATCTGCGGACTGCTACTTTCTGACTACCTATACTCAAAAATTCTGTGTAAACAAGTTCAACTCTGTCTACTTTTCCTTCGGAGAACATTTCTGACACTGTCTCAGCTATTTGCCGAGCGTCTTCGTATGTTGGATTATCACTTATACCTTCTGTATAGGAATCTATATTAAAATTTCGGAAAGCAAAGTAGTCTCTTGCCTTTCTTCCTATGACAATTAAAGAATAATCTGCACCTTCTGAGCGTGCGTTTTGAACTTGTCTCTCAGCTGCTCGAATTACCGAAGAATTATAAGGTCCTGCCAGTCCCCTATCAGAAGAAATTACTACAACTCCTACACAACTAACTTTCTCGGCTTTTCGTAGCAAAGGATGATCCACTTCAGCACCGCCCGCGGCAAGATTTTCAATTACTGAAGTTATTTGCTCTGCGTAAGGTTTAGCCGAACGAGCTCTCTGCTGAGCTTTCACCACTCGAGTAGCAGCTATCAACTCCATGGCGCGCGTAATCTTCTTTGTATTTTGGACACTGCCAATACGCCGCCTTAATACCCTTTCTTTACCACCAGCCATTAACAGCCTCCTGTAAACGAATCAGAGTCAACTGGTGTTGCCTTAGTAGGTTACTTTCCACTAGGCCTCCGAAATATCCTCTTCTGGCAGAGTTGTATCAGCATCAACGATATTCGAATCGGTATCAGCAAACTCTGCATCAGGTGTAGCCTGAGCCGTCTTTGATGAGCCTTCAAACTGCTCTGTAAAAGCAGCTACGGCCGCTTCAAAAGCCTCTTCGTCAGCTACATTTCCAGATTCACGAATTTCAGTCAAGATTGATGCATGTCGTGTTCTAAACCAATCAAGTAGTTCTGCTTCAAACCGACTTACATCAGCTATATCAACACCATCTAGATGTCCTCTAGTACCAGCCCAGATAGATACCACTTGCTCTTCAACCAACAAAGGTGAATTTAGTCCCTGTTTTAAAAGTTCAGTCAAACGATACCCACGATCAAGCTGGGCTTGGGAAACTGCATCCAAATCAGATCCGAATGCAGCAAATGACTCTAGTTCACGAAACTGTTGCAAATCTGATTTAAGAGTTCCCACTGCATTTTTCATTGCCTTAACTTGAGCTGCAGAACCAACTCGGGAAACAGAGATTCCTACATCAATTGCGGGTCTTATACCTGACTTGAAAAGGTCATCTTGGAGAAATATCTGACCGTCAGTAATAGAAATCACATTGGTCGGAATGAAGGCCGAAACATCACCTGCTTTAGTCTCAATAACAGGCAATGCTGTTAGTGAACCGGCTCCTTTATCATCACTTAACTTTGCGGCACGTTCTAAGAGCCTGCTGTGCAAATAGAAAACGTCCCCAGGGTATGCCTCCCTCCCAGGTGGACGACGAAGCAGTAAAGACATCTGTCGGTATGCCTCAGCCTGTTTCGATAAATCATCATAAACAGCTAGAGCGTGTTCACCATTATCCATCCAGTGCTGACCAATTGCACAACCTGCATAGGGTGCTAGGTACTTAAAGGGAGCTGGGTCTGATGCTGGTGCTACTACTACCACCGTGTAATCCATAGCACCATGAGATTCTAAAACTGCGACATTTTGCGCAACAGTGGAAGCTTTCTGACCAATAGCCACATAAACACATTTCATTCCTTGGCCGGCTTGGTTGATGATCGTGTCGATTGCGATAGTTGTTTTTCCTGTTTTTCGGTCACCGATGATGAGCTCTCGCTGACCGCGTCCAATGGGCACTAGGGAATCTATTGCTTTGATTCCTGTCTGCATTGGTTCATGCACAGGTTTGCGTCCCATTATTCCAGGCGCCTGTATTTCCATACGTCTTGGTTCCGTGTTAGTTAAAGGACCTTTACCATCAATTGGTTCACCAAGAGCGTTTACCACGCGTCCTAACAAACCATCACCAACAGGCAAGGAAAGTATGTCGCCAGTGGCACGGACCGTCTGACCTTCTTCTATATCATCAACCTCGCCAAGGACTACTGCTCCAATCGATCCCTCATCTAAATTCAGAGCTAATCCAAAAGTTCCGCTTTCGAACTGCAATAGTTCATTCACTGCCGCATCTGGCAGACCTGAAACTCTAGCAATGCCGTCTCCCACTTCGAGCACGCGTCCAACCTGACTTTGCTCCAAACCAGGTTCAAAACCTTCTAGGTTTTTCTGGATTGAAGCAGCTATGTCAGCGGTGCTGATTGTCAATTCAGTCATTTTTCTCTCTCGTCTCGATTACTTTCTTCCTACCGGAAATTCTCTCGAAGTTGGTTCAAACGACGACGGACACTCCCGTCGATAATGTCATCACCAATTTCTGTTACCAAACCACCTATTACGGATGGGTCAATTACTACTTTTACTTCTACGTCTTTGTTCGTTGCTCCATTCAAAGCTGCAACCAATCTTTCTTTCTGCGCATCATCCAATTCGACGGCAGATCGAACAGTGGCAACCGTCTTATTTCTCGAAGCTGCACTTCGTTCGATGAATGCGTCAACAATGCTGGAAAACCGCGAAGAACGCCCTGAAGCAACAATCATAGATACCAATGCCCTTGTTGTTGAGCTAGCCGATCCCCCCAAAAGATCCTCGACTATCTGTTGCCGACGCTCAACTGGTAAGGACGAATCATCTAAAGTCGCTTGAAGATTCTCATCTGAACTTAGTGCTTGTGAGAATCTAAATAATTCATCTTCAACAGTCGGTAAAACATCATCTGCTGCAGCAACAGCAAACAGAGCATCTGCATAACCAGCAATTGCATTATCAGCCATTACTAGCTACCAGCCACTTCATCTATGTATTGATCCACAAGCCTTCGCTGAGCATCATCATCCAAACTACCTTGAACAACTTTCTCTGCAGCTCCAAGAGCAATTCCCGCAACTTCTGCTCTCAAATCTGCGATCGCTTGCTGCCTTGATGCTTCTATCTCATTTGCCGCTCGAGTTTTCATTTCAGCAATATCAGCTTCCGCTTTTGCTACCAAATCTGTACGTACTTGATCAGCTGCGCCTCTGGCTTCATCAATGAGGCGTGATGCTTCATTTTTTGCATCTGCTAAGCGTGCTTCATAATCAGCATGTACATTCTGTGCATCTGTTTTTGCTTTCTCTGCTGCATCTAGATCATCTCGAATCTTGTCCGATCTAGCATCCATCGCTGCTTTAACTGCAGGGAAGCCCTTCTTGACCATAACTACAAATAAAATCAAGAAAGCCCCGCCACCCCAAATTACCTCACTTAATTCTGGAATTATTGGGCTAGGTGCCTCAAGGCAACTTTCAAGTTTGTCTTCGTTTTTCTTTACCTTTTTCTTTTCATCTTCAGTTGCACCTTCCGAAGCATGAAGAGAATGAAAAAGGTGCTCAACACCGTGATCATGGTGACCATCATCATGGTGACCTTCTTCAGCTATGTGTTCAAGTTTTTCAACAATACAACTTCCAATGCTCTCGCCTGAAGCTGAAGCTGGTCCTGCAAAAAACAGCATCCCAACCATTGCAAAAAGCAACGAAAAGCACAGTTTGGTTCCTCGTCGTCTCATAAATTCGACTTCCTTTCGATACCTAAGTTCTACGGCAGTAGCAGAATGAATACAACGAAACCTATGAGGGCAAGAGCTTCCGTAAAAGCTATTCCCAAGAACATCGTCGTTCGCACCATGCCTGCAGACTCTGGCTGTCGAGCCATGGATGAAATTGCATTACCAACCACAGTTCCGATACCTACTCCAGGTCCAATAGCAGCTAGACCATATCCAAGGCCGGCGCCAATGGCTTTTAAACCTTCTAGCATTTCACCGGCTTCAGTTGCAGCTAGCGTCAAAATGTTCAACACTTGTCTCTCCTGTTTTTCTATTTTGGTCCGACCGGAATGTCCGGTCGGAATTGTTTAAATTTTTTGTCTTCGTTCCACTATTTAGTGGGCGATCTAATGTTCTGCGTGCATCGAACCACCGATATAAACAGCAGTCAGAATAGTAAAGATAAAGGCTTGCAAAACAGAAACCAAAATCTCAAAACCTGTCATTAGTATGAGCATTGCAAAAGGTGCAGCTGCTCCCACATAACCGTTGTCCCACAAAGTCTGAGTGAGAATCGCAAATGTGACTAACAAAAGGTGTCCTGCAACCATGTTGGCCCACAGTCGAATAGCCAAAGAAAAAGGCCTAACAACAAATGTTGACACCAACTCGATTGGAGTAACAATTAGATATAAAGCTTTAGGAACGCCAGGGGGGAACAAGGAGTTCTTTAAGTAACCCCCAATACCTTGAGAACGGACACCCACAAAGTTATAGATAACCCAAACAACCAACGCCAAAGTAATGGGAACGGCCATTCTGCTGTTCGCCGGAAACTGTATTCCTGGTACTACTTCAAAAATATTTGAAAAAAGTATGAAAAAGAACATCGTCGTCAAAAAGGGCAGATACTTCTTCCCTTCTGGACCTATTGTCTCCATAACAACGGACTCTTCTACGAAATTGACTCCAGATTCAGCTACATGTTGCACACCAACAGGAACTAAAGATCCCCGTTGTTTCCCAGCAGATAAAAAAATTGCTGAGGTAATCAAAACTGCTGCCAAATAAATCAACACTGTCTTGTTAACAGCAAATAATGAACCTGAAAAAAGTATGTCCGGCCAATCAAAAAGATGGCTTACAGGTGGGAATTCCAAAGCGATAACATTCACAGTTAACGGATCTCCTTTGATTTAGTTGGCTTCAAGTCAGGATAAGCCAAAGAAGCTGAAATATAACGTGTCTCTGTAGCAAGTAGCCCTAAATGTGTCACTAGAAGAGTCATAGCAAAAGGAACAGTCTTAAACCAATCGAATGACCTAACTGACATAACAACACCTGTCAAAATAGCTAATCTGACGACATAGCCTCCCAGAACTGACCCATAGAGCATGTTTGGCGATATTTTTACACTTCTTGTAATTATCGCCGCGCCTGTCAGGAAGTTGAAGACTACAAGCACAAGTGCCAACAGAGAAGAAATAGCGCCGCTTAAGCCCCAACCAATTGCGGAAATAACCAAAAATAAAGGTGACACCCAAAGTGCTCGTAAAGCCAAGTGGTTAGCGATACGTTTCTCTGGTTGTTCAGAAACAGTTTCCATTGTTCCTTCTTCTAACTCCTGTTTAATTGACATTTTTACTTCCCAGCAACCAAGTTTCACGACGCTGTTCTGCCTCTTGGGTGAGTCTAAGGGTGTATTGCTTATAAAGTCGCCATGAGGCGTAAGTGATTGTTATACCCACAAATACCAATGTGAAAACAGGAAATATTTCAAGCTTACGATCAAGTAGCCATCCTAAAAATCCGAAAATTGCAGGAGTCGCGACAAGTTCAAAAGCTGCTGCCATTGCATCACCTGAACCTTGTTTGATCTCACGTTTTTCTGATTTCATGATCTAGGTCACCTTATAAAAATTTTCTATAGAAATCGCGGGTTCAAATTCAGAATAAAGAACCGCATGTGAATCTAGATTCTTTATCGTGTCCTCACAACTTGGGGAAATGGTCATCTGCCACAATTTCATTTTTTTTTGGTTTATTTGTTTGTAAACGCGGATGAAGAAGTGTGAAAAGGACCAAACATACTCCTGCAATACCCATTGGTACAATCCCATCCCCGCGTCCACTATAAGTGGGCCATAAAACAAACCCAGACAACAAAGCTGTCCATGTCCACAAGATAAATACGACTCTTCTATGACCATGACCCAGTCGCAAAAGCCTGTGGTGCAAATGATCTTTATCAGCAGTAGTTATGGATGATCCTGGTGTGAATATCCTTCTTATTATTGCGAATAGAACATCAATTATCGGGACACCTAAAATGACTATGGGAATAAGTAACGGAGCGAAGAAGAAAAATGATTGACCGCTGTAAGCAGCATCTGTTCTTCCACCCACCGAAACTGTAGATGCTGCTAGGAGCACTCCTAACATTAGAGCTCCACCATCTCCCATAAATATTTTTGCAGGATGTGCGTTATGGGGTAAAAAGCCAATACATATGCCAGCAATAAGAATCGCAATTAATGACCCAGGATTTTCTTCAAATAGAACTCCCTCGTCTGACAATCGGATTGCATAAATCACAAAAGTTGTTGATGCTATAGCAACTATTCCTGTTGCTAAACCATCTAAACCATCAATCAAATTTATTGCATTAGCTAATAACACAACCCATAAGACTGTTGCCAATGCTGCAAGATCGGGTGAAAGTAATACAACATCCACGAAAGGAATCCTGAGAACCACTAAAGATACTCCAACCAATGATAAGACGCTTCCCGCTATTACCATCCCTGCAATTTTCGCTGGAGCAGTTATTGGCTTTATATCATCAATCACGCCAACTGCACACATGACAATTGCTGCTAACAAAACTCCTAATATCTCAGATCGTGAAGAAAAAACTGCAGAAAAATCACCTATAACCCATGCTGTGAATGAACCCGCTAGCAGTCCAAACAACATTGCAGGTCCTCCTAGGTGTGGAGTGGGCAATTCATGGACATCTCTTTCATCTGGCGCAGAAATAAGTCCGAAATGGTTAGCTGTCTTACCCGCCAGAGGTGTTGCGACAAAAGTTGCTATGGCGGCAACCCCTCCGACTATGAGATAAGCGACAATTCCAGGCATGTGAGCCTAATCACCATAAGGAGTGAAAGAACTGCAGAGCTCTCCAACCTCTTTCCTTATCAATGAAAGAGAGTTCGGATCTTTCCTCTCTCGTAATGTACGAGCTATCAACTGAGCAATCACCAACATCTCGCTCTCAGTCATTCCTTGAGTAGTAGTTGAGGGTGTTCCAATACGAACACCGCTCGTAACAAAAGGAGAGCGCGGATCATCTGGCACTGTGTTCTTGTTCAGTGTTATGCCCGCTTCATCAAGAACTACCTGAGCCTCTGCTCCAGTTAACTCTTCGTCAAAAGTTCGCAAATCTACTATAAGTAAGTGATTGTCAGTACCGCCGGTTACAAGCCTGAAACCTTCATCAGTTAATGCTCCAGCAAGAGCTTGGGCATTCTTAACAATTTGTTTCGAATAAATTTCAAAAGAAGGATCTAAAGCTTCTCCAAAAGCCACGGCTTTAGCAGCTATATGGTGTTCTAAAGGACCACCTTGTAAACCAGGAAAAATAGCTTTATCCATTTCAGAAGCAAGTTCTTCAGTACTAAGAATGCACCCTCCTCTTGGACCCCTGAGCGTCTTATGAGTAGTGAATGTTACGACATCACAAAATGGAACAGGATTTGGATGTGCCTTCCCTGCTATCAGTCCTGCTATATGAGCGGCATCAAACATTAAGTATGCACCTACCGAATCAGCTATTTCTCTTATGGGATCAGCTTCGATTGTTCTCGGATATGCAGTAGCTCCAAGGACTATCAGCTTTGGTTTAACTTCTTTAGCTTTTTGATGTAAGTCTTCAAGATCTATTAACTCGTCATCAGTTAAACCATATGAGACAAAATTGTAAAGCTTTCCACTGAAGTTGACTGGTGAACCATGTGTCAAATGACCGCCGTGATCAAGTCGTAAACCAAGAACAGTGTCACCAGGTTCTAATAGAGCTTGGTAAACCGCCATGTTCGCGCTTGCTCCTGAATGGGGTTGCACATTTGCATGGTCGGCTCCAAATAAATTTTTCACACGCTCACATGCAAGACTTTCAGCTTCATCTACGTGAACATTGCCGCCGTAATACCTTTTCCCTGGATAGCCCTCTGAATATTTGTTTGTAAAAACAGAACCTGTTGCTGATAGAACCGCAGGTGATGCAAAATTTTCTGATGCTATTAATTGCAGTGTGGTGTTCTGGCGATCAATTTCTCTATTTATGATTTCGAATAATTTTTCGTCTTTAAGGTTAGGCCATGGCATGGTTTATTTTCCCCTAATTTAAGTCTTTTATCAATTGAAACACTGATTCTGAGGTTACAGGGCCTAAGCATACGTATCCTTATTGTTATATGACTGAAAAATTATCTATTGCACCCGCTTCTGGTCGACTGGGAGTTTTAACACCTGGTCTAGGAGCGGTAGCTACAACTTTTATTGCTGGAGTAATCGCGGCCCGTCAAGGACTTGCGGTTCCAATTGGATCAGTAAGCCAAATGGCTCACATCAGATTGGGTAGACGAGACGAAGGAAGAAACCCATTAATCCGTGACTTTGTTCCTTTAGCAAATCTTGATGACTTAGTTTTTGGTGGATGGGATCCGATTTCTTCAAATGTTCTTGAGGCAGCTAGGACCTGTGGAGTTCTTGACGAAAAAGATATTGCACCGGTTTCATCTGAACTAGAAGGAATTGTTGCCATGGACGCGGTCTTTGATAACCGTTGGGTAAAAAAATTAGATGGTAAAAGAGTTAAAAATCTTGATTCAAAGTGGGATCAAGCACAGGCTTTAATAGAAGACATTGAAAAATTTCGTGTTGACAATGAATGTGAAAGATTAGTTATGGTCTGGTGCGGTTCAACCGAAGCTTTCCAAGAAGCAAGTGAAGTGCACGAAAGTGTCGCTTCATTTGAAGCAGGACTCAAATCGAATGATGAGAACATCGCACCAAGCCAAATATACGCCTATGCAGCAATTATGAGCGATGTTCCTTTTGCTAATGGTGCTCCAAATCTTGCTCTGGATATTCCCTGCATGGTGGAGCTAGCAAAAAGCAGAGGTGTTCCTGTTGCAGGAAAAGATTTCAAAACAGGTCAAACTCTTATGAAGACACTTCTTGCGCCTGGTCTTAAAGCAAGAATGTTAGGGCTTAGAGGGTGGTTCTCAACAAACATTCTCGGTAATAGAGACGGAGAGGTTCTCGACGATCCAGACAACTTTAAAACTAAGGAAGTTTCCAAACTTGGGGTCCTTGACACCATTCTTCAACCAGACTCATATCCAGATTTGTACGGTGATATAGACCATGTGGTTCGAATTAACTATTACCCACCTAGGGGAGATAATAAGGAAGGTTGGGACAATATTGATATTTTTGGTTGGCTCGGATACCCCATGCAAATCAAAGTAGATTTCCTCTGTCGTGATTCGATTTTGGCAGCTCCGATTGTTCTAGATTTAGCTCTTTTTCTTGATTTGGCAGCACGTGCCGATCAATCTGGTGTTCAAGAATGGCTGTCCTTCTATCTCAAAGCTCCCCAGGCATCAACAGACGCAGGGCCGGAGCACGATATCTTCATCCAGCAAACTAAATTAAAAAACACTTTAAGGGAATGGATGGGTGAAGAACCCGTAACTCACTCAGAAGCAGGTTAAATTTCAGATCCGAGTTTCTCTTTCAGCCCAATACTGATCTTTGAGAAGACGCTTATACAACTTTCCTGTTGGATGCCTCGGCAGTTCTTCTCTGAAGTCAATACTTTTTGGACACTTCAGATCAGCAAGGTGTGACCGGCAATAAGTGATTAGTTCCTTCTCTAAATCCTGACCTGCTCTTTTAGGATCAATCAACTGAACCACTGCTTTTACTTCCTCGCCAAAGTCATCATTGGGAACTCCTATTACTGCCACGTCAAAAACTTCTGGATGCATTGTCAAAATGTTTTCTGCTTCTTGCGGATAGATATTGACACCTCCTGAAATAATCATGTGAGCTTTTCGATCAGTCAAATAGAGAAATCCATCCTCATCGACACGACCTATATCTCCTAGTGTGCTTAAATCTTCTCCGATTCGTGATGCAGCTGTTTTCTCAGGGTCGTTGTGGTACTCAAAGCTTGAATCACTCCGGAAGTAAACATTTCCTTCTTCCCCAATAGGAAGTTCATTCCCATCATCATCAACTATTACTAGTTCACCAAGTAAAGATTTGCCTACTGATCCTTCGTGATTAAGCCAATCATCTGAATTGATATAAGTGAAACCATTGCCTTCAGTACCCGCATAATATTCATGCAAAATTGGCCCCCACCATTTAATCATTTGTTTCTTCACCTCAATTGGACAGGGAGCAGCAGCGTGTATAACCGTCTTCAATGAAGTTGTGTCATATTTCTCACGAACTTCTTCTGGTAATTTCAACATCCTGACGAACATCGTAGGAACCCATTGACTAGCAGTTACGCCATTAGTTTCAATAGCAGCCAATGCTCCTTCGGGATCAAATTTTTCCATAACGACTACTGTTGCTCCAATACGATGCGCAGCCATACAAAATCTGAGCGGAGCTGCATGGTAAAGAGGGGCTGGTGAAAGATACACAGCGTCGGCGTCAATTCCAAATACTGCTCTAAATAACATTGCTTGGGGTGACGGACTGCCCAATGGGACATCCGGTGCCTTGACTTTGACTCCTTTTGGAAGACCAGTAGTCCCAGATGAGTAAAGCATATCTTGGCCTTCAACTCTGCTTGATTTAGGTTCTTGATCAGTACTCTTTATTGCGTCTTCAAAAGAGGTGTATCCATCTAATTCGCCACCAATGGCAAACTTTTCTTGAACTGTCGTATTAGCAAAATTTATTTGTTCAGCAGTATCTCTAATCCCAACTGAAGTTATAAAAATACGCGCGCCACAATCTTTAACTATGTAACTCATTTCGTCATCTGTAAGACGAGAACTTATTGCTGTGTAATACAACCCTGCATAATGAGCACCCCATGCCAATGGCAGAAAATCAATTGTGTTTTCTAAGCAAAAAGCAATGTGGTCTCCAGGGTTAAGACCTAAACCGGCGAAGAGATTAGCTATACGATTCGACTTTTCGTCTAACTCTGAATAAGTCATCTTTTCACCTGAACCGGTCATAATTATCGCCATCCGTTCAGGTTCGTTTATTGCCCAAGTGCCTGGATACTCAAGTTGATTTTGGTCGTTTTTTTGTTCCATGTTTTAAAACTAATAGAAGATAATCTTATGAATAAAGTCGAAGTAATTAAGCAAGACGGACTTTTTGACGTCAGACTGTCTTATGGCAAATTTGTCTTCTCCTGGTTCAGTATTTAAAAGTCTTCTTTTTGCACCTGGAAATAAAAAAACAGTTTTATCGAAATTACCGCGAAGTGAACCTAGTGCTTCGATAATTGACCTTGAGGATTCTGTTCCTCTTGATGAAAAGGAAAATGCCCGAGAGATTACTAAATCAGCAATCATCGAATTAACTCAAGAAGCAGCAGAAATGCCGCTTTTTGTAAGAGTAAACGCTTTTGAAAGTGAACATTTTCATAAAGATATCTCAAATGCAATTTCGGATCTTTTGGCTGGTGTTGTTGTACCAAAGATTTCTTCACAAGAAGAAGCTGATCAAATCTCTATTTCTCTTTCTGATTTAGGATTCACGGACCTCCCGATCATGGCCGGGTTAGAAACTGTTTCAGGTTTGTTCAATGCTTACGAAATATCTGCGCACCCCAAAGTGAAATGGTGCTATTTCGGCGCCGAGGATTATGTAGCTGACTTAGGTGGAGTCAGAAGATCCGATAATCGTGAAGTGCTTTTAGCTCGCTCACAGATCTCTCAGGCTGCAAGACTAGGAGGAATTCATGCAATAGACATGGTTGTGTCTGATTTCAAAGATGAGAAGCGATTCTTAGAAGAAGCCGATGAGGCAAGATCACTGGGCTTTACAGGAAAATTATGTATACATCCCGATCAAGTAAGTCTTGCTAATGAAGCTTTTGAACCTACAGAAAAAGAAATTAAGTGGGCTTTAGAAGTAGTAACAGCTTTTGAAGATGCTGTTAGAAGAGGCGAGGCTTCAATAGCTATTGGCAGCGAAATGATAGATGAGCCAATTTATAAAAGAGCCCTAGCAGTAACCAAAATGGTGCAACAATAGATCTGGAGATGACATGCCAAATTTAGTTCCCAAAGGCGAGGCTTTCTATGGGATCCAATTACCGATCCAAACTCTTACTCAAACTTTGGCAGACCCTTGGGAAAGTCAAGCCGGACCTGATGAACTAATTTCAGTTGCAAAAGCAGCCGAGTTAGCTGGTCTTGACTTTGTAGGTGTTTGTGATCATGTAGCGATTCCAGATGACAAATACTCAGCTCATATGACCACAACTTGGTATGACCCCGTGGCGACACTTTCGTGGATTGGAGCAAATACAGAAAATATTCATCTTCTCTCTGTCGTATGGATTGCTGCTTATCGCCATCCGCTTATTTCAGCTAGTTCTTTTGGAACCTTGTCCCACCTTTCAAATGGTCGCGTCATTTTAGGTGTAGGAGCAGGGCACGTTAAAGGAGAATTTGAAGCACTAAATGTAGATTTCTCCAAACGTGGATCAATATTAGATGAAAGTATTGACGTCATAAGAAATGCATTCGCGAGCGAATATGCAACGCATAATGGAAACCATTTTCAGTTTCAACCCGTTGGAGTTGGTCCAAAACCTCCAGAAAATGATCTGCCCATCTGGATCGGAGGAGCTGGTCCAGCAGCGTGGCGTCGTGTCGGGAAACGGGGTGACGGTTACATCCCCATGGGAAATCCTAGAGAGCAATATAAAGAAATAATTGAGACAATCCAGCAAGCAGCTATTGACTCAGGAAGGCAGGGATCAAATTTTGATATAGGAATAATGCCTCCGTGGTCCTATATCGGAGATATTCCTGAAGATCTTCCACCAGCAGGTTTAACGGGTTCCCCTGAAAAAATCGCTGAACACCTGAGAGCTGATCGCGATGCTGGGGCAAATGTTTTTCATCTAAAATTCCGCAGCCGTACTCTCGATGAATATATTGAACAGTTGAATATTTTCGGTGACGAAGTAAAGCCTTTGCTTTAGAGTCAACTTGTAATATGAAAGAAACTAGGTCTATTTAAATGAAAGAAATCGACGAAAAAACCCAACAGGCTCTGTTGCTTTTCAACAGGAGAGCGGAAGCGGCTGAAAAAGAATTAGAAGCTACTGCAAAAATAAAAAAAGCTGAAAAAGCCAAAGATGAAGCTGTGATAGCACTCCAAAAAGCTAAAGACAGTGGAGCAGATCCAGAAGCAGTAGCAGAAGCCGAAGCTTTATGGAGAAACGCTTTAGATACTTGGCAAAAACTTCGCGATGG
>CEUZ01015047.1_pt1 | contig 27210 bp, 25 predicted proteins | sample 361511 | NCBI WGS metagenome assembly CEUZ01 (sample SAMEA2622822, study PRJEB7988) | marine metagenome | biome: marine biome (ENVO:00000447); feature: surface water layer (ENVO:00002042); material: "saline water (ENVO:00002010), including plankton (ENVO:xxxxxxxx)" | depth 5 m | reverse complement strand
AAATATAAAAGTTTAAATGCTGGTATAGAAATAACAATTAAAATTAAAGCTGGTATTACTGTCCAAGCTATCTCAAGAAATGTATTGTGAGTAGTTTTAGAAGGTTTAGGATTATTTTTTTCACTAAAACGTATAGAAATGTAAATCATCAAAGCTATTACAAAAAGAGCAATTGCTATAATTATTGGGTTAACAAAATTATGAAATGCAACTACTTTCTCCATAGTTGGAGTGGCTGCTGGTCTAAAATCCATTTGCCAGGGTTTTGGCCCTCCATCAGCTAGGGTTACACCTAGAGAAATAGACATACATGTTAAAAAAAATAGAACTTTTTTCACAAATTAACTCCCTATACACAAATAAAGTAAAAGAAATTACAACTTAATCAACAAAAAAAATAAACAAAAATTAATTAATTAAACTATATTATTTAGGTAAATATGACTAAAAATTACAATTCATATGACCTTTTTTTCAACAAAGAAGGCTTAAATTTTAATAAAACAGAAAAAATATTGAACGAATCATTACAAAAAGCAGATGATGGAGAGCTTTTTTTAGAATTTAAACAATCTGAAAGCTTTGTATATGATGATAAAAAAATAAAAAATGCAAGTGCTTCTACTGACAAAGGCTTTGGTTTACGTTCTATAAAAAATGAAACATCTGCATATTCTCATTCATCAGATATTAGTGAGAAAAGCATAAAAAATGCAGGTAAAACTGTTAAATCTATTTTGTCCTCTTCATCTAAATCAAAAATTATCGAACCTATAAGAACTAATAAAAAACATTACTCAAGCGTTAATCCTTTAAATGGGTTTGCATCAGAAGAAAAAACAAAACTTTTAAAATCTATTGATGAGTATGCAAGGAAATTAAATAAAAAAGTTAAACAAGTTTCGGCATCTCTTCATGGAGAATGGCAAGCTGTCCATATATTAAGAAAAGGAGGCTATAACTGTGGAGATATTAGGCCTTTAGTTAGATTAAATATATCAATAACAGTTGATGATGGAAAAAGAATGGAAACTGGTTCAAGCGGAGCAGGAGGAAGAAAAAATTATATAGATTTTTTTGATGAAAATATTTGGAAAGAACAAACTAGAGATGCTTTAAGACAAGCAATAACAAATTTGAAATCTAAAACAACTCCAGCTGGAAAAATGCCAATTGTTTTAGGCCCTGGATGGCCAGGAATAATTTTACATGAAGCAATAGGTCATGGATTAGAAGGTGATTTTAATAGAAAAAAAATATCTGTTTTTTCAGATCTACTTGGAAAAAGAATTGCTTCTAAAAATGTAACAGTCGTTGATGATGGAACAATTGATAATAAAAGAGGATCTATAACAGTTGATGATGAAGGAACTCCTAGTCAATGTACTACATTAATTGAAAAAGGAATAATGGTTGGACATATGCAAGATAGATTGAATGCAAGTTTAATGAAAACTAAATCCACTGGAAACGGTAGAAGGGAAAGTTATGAATATCTTCCAATGCCTAGAATGACTAATACTTATATGCTGTCAGGTGATGTTCCTCAAGAAGACATATTTAAATCAGTCAAAAAAGGTTTGTACGCAGTTAATTTTTCAGGTGGTAGCGTAGATATAACATCGGGTCAATTTGAATTCTCAGCATCAGAAGCATACATGATTGAAAATGGAAAAATAACTTATCCAGTTAAAGGAGCGACATTAATAGGAAAAGGTGAAGAGGTTTTAAAAAAGATTTCATTAGTCGGAAATAACATGGCTCTTGATGGTGGAATAGGTACTTGTGGGAAAGAAGGCCAAGGGGTTCCTGTGGGAGTTGGGCAACCAACAATTTTAGTTGATGAAATTTTAGTTGGTGGAACTGACGTTTAAATAAATATTAAAAAATTATTTTTTTGGCTTTTTAAATAATTTTTTTTCTAAAATAATAAAATTTTTTATCATTAATAACCAAATCTTTTCAACTGTTAAAGTATTTACTTTATATTTTTTTGATAAAATTTTAATTCTTTTTAAAATAGCATTAATTCTTTTTTTATCTATTATTTCACTTCTATTATTTTTAAATTTTACTGCTTGCTTTGCATAAAACTCTCTTTCAGCAATTAGTTTAACTAAACGTGTGTCTAGATTGTCTATACTTTTTCTAACTTCGTTTAAGTTTTTAAATTTTTTTTTCATTTTTTTAAAAAATACATATTTAAAATATTTCTAATATGAATTATCAAGAAAAATTTTGTCATAACAATTGTTATTTTTACCAACATAATCACTTATTAATTTTTCTGCAGGTGTTGTATTAGAATTTGCTATTTCAAATAATGTATTTAAAAAATATTCTTCATTTTCTTTCTTTTTATTTAAACAATTTCTTAAACTTAAACCTTTTTGAGATAATTTTAAAATCTCAATACAAATATTTTGAATTTTTTTATTTTTCAATTTTGATTTTAATCCATATTTCTGAACATCTTTATTTAATTGAGAAATTTCATCCAATTTCCAATCTTTAATCATTAAAAAAATTTGATCTAAAATTTTTTGACTGTATAACAGTCCAACCCAAAAAGCCGGTAAAGAGCAGATTCTATTCCATGCACCACTATCAGCTCCTCTCATTTCAATATATTGCTTTATTCTAACGTCTGTAAAAATTGTGCTAATGTGATTTTCTAAATCATCTATAGTTGGCAATTGATTTGGAAATTTTTTTAATTTACCATTTAAAAAATCTTCAAAACATTGGTTGTTTATTTCAAAATATTTTCCATTCTTAACAACAAAGTACATTGGTACTTTTAATAAATAATTAACATATTTTTCAAAAGTAAATTTTTTTGAAAAAACATCAGAAATTACTCCACATCTTTTTTTATCCGTATTAGACCAAATATAACTTCTATAACTTAAAAATTTAGATTTTTTATTATTTATAATAGGTGAATTAGAAAATAAAGCTGTAACAAATGGTTGTAAAGCAAAGCCTACTCTTACTTTTTTAAACATATCATTTTCACTTGAGTAATCTAAATTTGTTTGTATGCAACAAGTAGAAGACATCATATCGATACCAAGAGAACCTGAGGTTTTCATTTTTTTTTTCATAATTTTATATCTTTCTTTTGGAACCCAACCAGTATTTTTTTTAAATTTTTTTGGATAATAGCCAAGACCAAGAATTCCTAATTTCTTTTTTTTGCAAATTTTTTTAAGTTCATCTAAATAAGTTTTTGCTTGCTTACAAGTTTCATGAATTGTTTTAACTGTTCCTCCAGACAGTTCAATTTGGCATCTTGGCTCAAGAGATATTGTTGAACCTTTTTTTTTTAACGCTATTAGATTGTTGTTTTCACTGATTCCAGTCCATCCATTTTTTTTTAACATCTTAAATAAAGATAAAATTCCATTTTTTCCAAAATAATTAATTGGCCTCAATGTTTTTATATCGTATATAAACTTTTCATGCTCAGTTCCAATTTTCCAAAATTTTTTTTGTTTTGATCCCTTCTCAAAATATTCAATTATATCTTTTTTATTTTCTAAATTTTTTTTCATATTTTAATATTTCTTATCTGTTAACAAAGATAAAGCTTTAATTGCAGCGGTGTCTGCTCTTAAAATTCTTTTTCCTAAACTTATTCCATTAATAAAATCCAAATTTTTTAAAAAATTTTTTTCGGCTAGAGAAAAACCACCCTCAGGCCCAATAAGAACGGTATTAATATTTTTTTCTGCTTTAAATTTAAATAATTCACTAAAATAATTATTTTTTTCTGTTTCATCACAAAAAATAATTTTATTATTTTTATTCCATAAACTTAATAACTTTTTTAAATTTTTAATTTCATGTATTTTTGGAATAGTTAATCTTCCTGACTGTTGAGAAGCACCAATGGAACATGCGATTGCTCTTTTGTAATTAAATTTTTTTATAACCGAATGTTCAGAAACAATTGGATAAATATCAGAAGCGCCTAACTCAGTTACTTTTTCTATTAAATATTGATTTCTATGACCTTTTATTGGTACATAGATTATATTTATTAATAAATCCTTTTCTTGTTTTTCTATTTGTTTATTAATCAGTATCACGCCTTTTCTTTTATTTAAACTTTTTATAATTCCCTCCCATTCTCCTTGAATTCCATTAAAAATAGAAATTTTTTGTTTTTCTCTTATTCTTAAAACATTTAATATATAATGTGTATTAGAAACTGATAGATTGATTAAAGATTTCTCTTTAAGTTCAGTCTTTATAAATAATCTTTTTAATGGCAGAATATCTCTCAAAATTTTATGTTTAAATATATTTTATATTACTTAAAAAACTTTCTCATTTTAATAAGAATAAATAAGCCAACTGGAATTATGTTATTAATGTTCCCAGCAATTTGGTCAATATTAATTGTATTAAAAGAAGAAATCGATATTTATCTAATTTTTTTGTTTGCATATGGATCTTTCATAATGAGATCTGCTGGTTGTATTATAAATGATATTATTGATATAAAATTTGATAAAAATGTTAAAAGAACTAAATCCAGGCCTTTGGCATCTGAAAATTTAGAAATTACTGATGCAATAATATTATTTATAATTTTTATATCTATTGGTCTTTCAATATTATTAACTTTAAATTCTACATGTATTTTGCTAGGCCTAATTGTTTTTCCTTTGATTTTAATTTACCCTTTAATGAAAAGATATACCAATTTGCCACAAATTTTTCTTGCAATTGTTTTTAATTTTAGTGTTTTAATTTCATGGACAGCTGCTAAGGGAGAATTTGACTATCAATCTTTATTATTATATTTAGCATGTTTTTTTTGGACTTTAGGATATGACACAATTTATGCCTGCCAAGATAAAGAGGATGATAAAAAAATTGGTGTAAAGTCATTGGCCATATATTTAGAAAAAAATATTAATTTTTGGATAAGTTTTTTTTATTTATCTTTTGTAATAGTTTTTTCTTTAGTTGGAATATTAAATAATATTAATTTTATTTTTTTTATTTTTCTTTTATCATTTGCTTTAAAAATTATGTATGATTTTTTTAAAACTAGAAAACTGAAATCTAAAAATTTTATTAAGATTTTCCAAGTAAATTCTTGGTATGGATTTTTTATAACAATTGGTTTGTTTTTAAACTATATATAATAATTATATTAATAATAATGGATAAAACCCAAATAAATGAAAAAGCTGATTTTCTAATTAAAAAATCAAAAAAGGCTGGTGCAGATAATATTGATGTCGTATATGTTGAAAATACAAATATTGATGTTGGTTGCAGGTTAAAAAAAATTGAAAAATTAGAAAGATCTGAAAGTAATGACTTGGGATTACGTTTTATTAAAAATAAAAAACAAGTAATTGTGTCTTCTAATGATTTAAAAGAAAAAAATCTAGAAGAACTAGTTTATAAAGCTTCAAAAATGGTTAGCGCAGTTCCAAAAGATCCTTATTGTTCAATTGCATCAAAAAAGGATATCATAAAAACAATTCCCAACTTAAAAATTTTTGATAATAAAGAACCTTCAGTTAAATCATTAAAAAATAAAGTTATTGAAGCTGAAAAAGCAGGTTTAAATGTTAAAGGGGTTACTAATTCTGAAGGGGCTGAAATTGGATGGAATAAATCAAAAATTCATTTATTTAATAGCAATGGATTAAATGTAAGTTACCAATCGTCTAGTTATAGTGTGTACGCTGTTTTAATTGCAGGTCGTGGCACATCGATGGAAAGGGAATATGAATATTCTTCAAGTATTTTTGAAAAAGATTTAACAAAAACTTCTATTGTAGGAAAAAAGGCTGGGGAGTTAGCTGTAAAAAAACTTAATCCAAAAAAAATTAAGACATCAAAAATACCGGTAATTTTTTCTCCTAGGGTAGCAAATAGTTTTTTAAAACACCTATCTGCCTCTATTAATGGTAATTCTATAACCAGAGGTACGAGCTTTTTAAAAAAAAAATTAAACAAAAAAATATTTTCGAATGAAATTAATATAGTAGATGATCCTTTAAAAGAAAAAGGTTTGCAATCAAAGCCTTTTGATGGGGAAGGTTTGAGAACTAAAAAAACTCAAATAGTTCAAAATGGTCAGTTGAAAACTTGGTTTTTAGATTTGGCTACTGCAAAACAATTAAAATTAAAATCTACTGCTCATGCTTCAAGAGGAATTTCAAGCCCTCCTACCCCGAGTCCTACTAATCTTTACTTTGAGCCAGGCCATGTTTCTCCTGAAAATTTAATTGGTAATATTAAAAATGGTGTCTATTTAACAGAATTAATGGGTTCTAGCGTAAATTTAATAAATGGAGATTACAGCAGAGGTGGTTCTGGATTTATGATAGATAAAGGTGAAATTACATATCCTGTCAATGAAATTACAATTGCCGATAACTTAAATGAAATGTTTAAAAAAATGATCCTAGCAAATGACCTAGAATTTAAACAAGGGTTAAATTCTCCAACTATGCTTATAGAAAATATGACTGTTGCTGGATAAATTATGGAAAATAAAAGCGAAAAAAGTATTAAACTTGTAAAAAGATTAGTTAGAGAACATGTAAGACCGTATTTTGGAAAATTACTTCTTGCTGCAATATGCATGGCAATAGTAGCAGCGGCAACTGCTACAAACGCATGGTTAATGCAGCCTGTTTTAGATGAGGTTTTCTTAAATAAAAATGCTGAATTACTTCTTTTAGTACCTATTGCAGTAATGACAATAGCAATTGTAAAAGGTGTTGCATCCTATGGCGAATCTATTTACATGGAATATTCAGGTGAAAGAATAATTTCTGACGTAAGATATAGATTATTTTCACATTTAATGAGAGCAGATTTAAACTTTTTTCATAAAAATTCTTCAGGAAAACTAATATCAAGATTTACGTTTGATGTTGGATTGCTAAGAGCATCTGTTTCAACTGCATTAACTGGGATAGCTAAAGATTCGATGACTTTAATTTTCCTAATTGCTTTGATGTTTTATCAAGATTGGTTCTTAGCAATTATAGCTTTTTTTGTCTTTCCAGCAGCCGTTTTGCCAATACTTTATATTGGTAGAAGAATAAGAAAAATTTCAACATCTACCCAAAACGAAATAGGTTCTTTTGCAAGTTTATTAAGCCAAATATTCCAAAGTGCTAGATATGTAAAAGCATACACAATGCAGAAATATGAGAAAAGAAGAGCAAAAAAAATTGTGGATGACCTATTTAAGTTAATTTATAAATCCGTAAGAGTGAGGTCACGAACAAGACCTATTCTTGAATCTTTAGGTGGAATTGCAATAGCATTGGTTATTTTTTATGGTGGTTCAAAAGTTATAAGTGGAGCAACCACACCTGGAACTTTTTTTTCTTTTATAACCGCTTTATTAATGGCATATCAACCTTTAAAAAGATTAGCAAATTTTAATGTAAACATTCAAGACGGTTTGGCTGCAGCTGATAGAATTTTTCAGCTACTTGATCAAAAACCAGGTATTACAGATTCTCCAGATGCAAGAGCATATATTCATAAAAAAGGAGAGGTAGAATTTAAGAAAGTAAAATTTACTTATGGATCAAAAACATCTCATGCATTAAATGAAATTGATTTAAAAATACCGGGAGGAAAAACTGTAGCTTTAGTAGGAAAAACTGGTGCTGGGAAATCTACTATTCTTAATTTGATACCTAGGTTTTATGATATAAAAAGTGGTCAAATTTTATTAGATAAAAAAAATTTAAAAAATTATAAAATTCAAAGCATAAGAGAAAAAATTGCTTTAGTTAGCCAAGAAGTAACTTTGTTTGACGATACAATTAGATCTAATATTGCTTATGGAAAACCAGATTGTACAGAAAAAGAATTATATGAAGCAGCAAAAAAAGCTGATGCTCATGAATTTATTACATCCTTTAAAAGTGGCTACAGATCTTTAGTTGGGGAACATGGGATACAGTTGTCAGGTGGTCAAAGACAAAAAATAGCTATTGCAAGAGCCATATTAAAAGATGCTCCAATATTATTATTAGATGAAGCAACTTCATCTTTAGATACAGATTCAGAAAAAGATATACAAAAAAGTCTAAAAAAATTAATGAAAAATAAAACTACTTTAGTTATTGCACATAGACTCTCAACAATTCTTGATGCTGATTTAATATATGTTATTGATAATGGAAAGGTTCTGGAAAAAGGGAACCATAAAGCTCTAATGAAAAATAAAGGTTTATATTCTAAATTATATAGACTTCAGTTCGCAGGACAAAAGAGTTCAAAAAATAAAATCGTTAATTTAGAAGATTATATTGATAAAAAAATTTAGTTTAATAAAAGGGTGTTAAGCTATAAAAAAATTCTTAGAACCAAAGTAGCGTATAGTATTATATGTTGGATAGCAGCTAAATACATAAAATTAATATCTTTAACAATAAAATGGAAATATATAGATAAAAAATATCCAGAAAAATTATGGAAAAATAATGAAAATTTTATTTTGTGCTTCTGGCATGGAAGATTATTAATGATGCCATTTTCATGGAAAAGAGGGAAGAATATTAATATGCTAATTAGTGAACATCCTGATGGACAGTTGATTTCTAAGACAGTTAAATATTTTGGGATTAATACTATCCATGGTTCCTCTTCTAAAGGTGGAACCAAAGCATTAAGAAATATTATTAAAACTTTAAGATCTGGACAATCTGTTGGTATAACGCCTGATGGACCTAGGGGGCCAAGAATGAAAATGAATTCAGCAATAATCAAAATTGCAGGTTTAACTGGTTATAAAATTCTTCCTTTGTCATGCTCTGTAAAAAATAAATTTTTTTTAAATAGTTGGGACAAATTTTTAGTCGCTTTACCCTTTGGAAAAGGCTGTTTTGTTTGGGGTAAGCCATTAAAAATTAATAAAGATATTTCAAAAAAACAAGATTTAAAATTATCTAATAAATTAGAAAATATTCTTATAAAATTAACTAAAGAAGCAGACCATTATTGTAGTTAAATATCATATTAGTTAAATTGGTACAAAAATTTTTAACATTATTTAAGTTAGGTTATCCAAATTTTTGGAGAAGAGATAATACTTTGATCGAAAAATTTATTACTTTTCTTTTACTTCCTTTTACATCTATATATTTCTTTGTTTCTAAAATATCTATAAAAAAAGTGGGAAGAGTTGGAGTGCCTGTTGTTTGTGTTGGAAATTTAAATACTGGAGGCTCTGGTAAAACTCCATTTGTTATATACTTAGCTAATTTACTTAAAGAGAAAAAAATCAACGTTCATATAGTTACAAGAGGATATCTTGGTAAATTGAATGGTCCAATTAAAGTAGATAAAAAAAAACACACTTATTTAGATGTTGGCGATGAAGCAATGCTTCTTTCTGATTTAGTTACAACCTGGGTATCAAAAAATAGATATGAAGGAGCTGTAATGGCCACTTTAGATGGAGCAGATCTGATTATATTGGATGATGGTCTACAAAATTATTCTCTTCACCAAAATTTTAAAATTATTATGGTTGATGGTAGTTTTGGTTTTGGCAATGGTTTTTTATTACCATCAGGCCCATTGAGAGAAGCTGTTAACCCCAGATTAAAAAAGTCAGATTTGTTGATTATTTCTAATAAAGATGAGTATGGAATAGAAAAAAAATTAAAAAATAAAATTCCAATTTTTCATGTTAGTTCAAAAATAAAAAGAATTGAAAAATTAAAGAATAAAAAAATAGTTGGTTTCACAGGGATTGGAAAACCAGAAAATTTTTTAAATTCTTTAAAAAAAAAAAAATTAAATGTTATAAAATTTTTTGCTTTTCCTGATCATTATAATTTTGGTAAAAAAAAGATTGACGAACTTATAAAGTATGCAAATAAAAATAAATCTATACTTGTATCAACTGAAAAAGATAAACAAAGAATAAATTCAAATCAAAGAAATAAAATTTTTTTTGTTAATTTAAAAATTGAATTAAAAGAAAAAAGTAATTTAATCAATTTTTTAAAAAAAAAGAAAATTGTATAAAATAAAAAAAAAAATAAGTTATTTAATAGAAGGGTCTTCCCTTTTGTTAATATTTATTATATTAAAAATTTTGCCTTTAAATATTTCTTCTTTTTTAATGGGTAGACTAGCATCGTTAATCGGGCCTAAACTAGGGATTACAAAAAAAGCATATAATAATATAAAAAATGTAATGCCAGAAAAAAGTGAAGAGGAAATATCAAAAATTATAAAGGATATGTGGGAAAATTTAGGAAAAGTTGCTGGTGAATATCCACACTTAACAAAATTAGATCCAGAGAAAAATAATAAAATCGAAATTTGTGGAAAAAATAATCTTTTACTAGTAAAAAAAAGAAAAATACCTGCAATCTTTTTTTCAGGTCATATAGCAAATTGGGAAATTTCGCCAATTGTTGCAATTAGGAACGGTGTGCCAGTTTTATCAATTTTTAGAAGACCAAATAATCCTATTGTAAATTTTTTAATAAAATATTTAAGATCGAACTTACCTATGGCTCCAAAAGGAAAAGAAGGAGCAAAACAATTAATTTATTCTTTAAAAAAAGGTAGAAGTATAGGGTTGGTAATTGACCAAAAAATGAATGATGGGATTAAAGTTCCTTTCTTTAATAAACCTGCAATGACCTCAGATGCTTTGGCGCAATTAAGTCTTAGAATAAAAACTTTAGTTATACCTGTTGAGGTAGAAAGAATAAAAAATACAAAATTTAAAATTACCTTTCATAATCCACTAAAAATTAAAAAAAAAGGGAAAAATAAAACACCTCTACAAATCATGACAGAAGTTAATTTAATTTTAGAAAAATGGATAAGAAAAAATCCAGGACAGTGGCTATGGTTACACAGAAGGTGGTAAGTTAAAATTTTGGTTGATTTAATAATAATAATTCAGGATCAATTGCAATATTATAAACATTGATACGCCAGTCAAGATGTGGCCCTGTCGATCTTCCTGTGCTACCCACTTCTGCAAGCAAATCACCTTTTTTTATTTTTTGACCTTCTAAAACATTAATTTTTTTTAAATGAGAATATATTGAATTTAAACCAAGACCGTGATTCAAGATTATCATTTTTCCATTAAAAAAACTATCTTCCATAGTTAATACAACTTCAGCATCGGAGGGTGCAACAATTTTTGTTCCCGCTTTAGCAGCTATATCTAAACCATAATGTGGTCTTCTTGGTTTGCCATTTAAAACTCTTTGATTGCCATATTCCCCAGTTACTACGCCTTTTACTGGCCAGATAAATCCACTTTTATAAAGAGTTTTATTTAAGAAAATACCTTTTGAATTTTTTATTTTTAGAGATTCTTTCTTTATTCTTTTCATTTCTTCTTTGTTTGGCGTAACTTTATTTTTTGGCAAACCATCAATCCTTTGAATTTTGTATTTCCTTTTAGATATCTTAATTTTATGAGTTTCTTTCTTTACTGAGCCTTCAATAACAATTAAATTTTCTAATTCTTCATCTCTTCCTATAGCTAAAACAAAATCCCCCTTATTATTAACAAAAATTTTTTTATTTTTAAAATAAACTTTATTTTTAGAATTAGTCTTTCCAAACAAAAGACCTCCTTGGGTAAAACTTCCATTTAATTCTAAATTATTTGAAAAAACCTTAGCTAAAGAAATATTAGAAATAAAAAAAAAAATAAATATAGATAAAAAGAAATTATTTTTTTTTTGTAATTGCTTCGACAGTCCCATCATGAAATTTAATTTTTATATTTAATTTACTTTTTATATCAATAGCATTTTTTATATAAGTATCACTTTTTGAATCTTTTATATATGTATAACCTCTTTTAAGAATATTATCTGGAGAAACAATCTCAAGAAGTTTAGACAAATTTTTTAATTTTTCCTCTTTAGATGAAATAAAAATTTTTGCTACATTTTTATATCTTTTCATAATTTGAGCAGATTCTTTTTTTTTTTGAATATAAACTTGTTGAGGTGTTCGTAACTTATTAAAATTTTGCTCTATATTTACACTTTTTTCTTTAAAAAAATTTAATAATGCCTTTTGGAATCTCTCAAAAATTTTATTTAATTTATCTACTAGTTCCTTACGATCTGGGACAACTATAACCGCTGCCTCAGAAGGCGTTGCGGCTCTATGATCTGCTACATAATCTATTAAATTTGTATCGGGTTCATGGCCAATTGCTGAAATAATAGGTATTTTTGAATTAAAAACCGCTCTACATAAATCTTCATCATTAAAATACCAAAGGTCTTCTATACTTCCTCCACCTCTTGCAATTATTAAAACATCAGCTTTTACACCTTTAATTCTTGAATTATTAAAATATTCAATTGCAGATATAATTTCTTTTACCAATATTTTCCCTTGAACTGTCACTGGATACAATATTCTATTAACTGAAAATCTTTCATTAATAATTTTTTCCATTTCATGTAATACTGAGCCAGATTTGGAGGTTATGATTCCTATTAGATTGGGAATATATGGAAGTTTTTTTTTATGCTTATCTTCAAAAAGTCCTTCCTTCTGTAATTTTTTTTTAAGTTCCTCTTTCTTTTTTAAAAGTTGGCCCTCACCCTCATAAGCTATTCTATCTAAAACTAATTGATATTTTGAATTTTTAGCTGATATACTTCCTGAACAAACAACCTCATCCCCTTCTTTTGGTTCGATTTCTAATTGAGCTAGTTTATTTTTCCAAATAACAACATCAATTACTTCTTCTCCCTCTTTTAAACTTGTAAAAATATGTCCGTTCCATAGTTTTATCTTAGAAAATTCTCCTTTAATTTTTACATAAGAATATTTGTTTTCTAATAAATTTCTTATTTCTTTAGTTATTTTTGAAACATTAAATATTGGAATATTATCGTTATTTAAATCATCTATTAATTTATTGTCAGTCATTTGTTTATAATTATGATAAATGTAATATTAAAAAATAAAATATAAAAAAAATCAATTGAGAGTATTAGTTTTAGGATCGGGCGGTAGAGAACATGCATTGTGTTGGGCAATATCTAAATCTACTTTATGTAAAAAATTATTTTGCGCTCCAGGTAATGCTGGAATAAAAGAGATTGCTGAATGTAAAAATTTAAATATAAAAAATTTTAATTCAATAAAGAACTTTATAAAAAAAGAAAAAATTAATTTTGTAGTTGTTGGGCCAGAAGAGCCTCTTGTAAATGGGATTGTAGATAAACTGAATAAAATAAAGGTTAAAGCATTTGGCCCAAATAAAAGAGCAGCAATATTGGAATCTTCAAAAAGCTTTACAAAAGATTTTTGTAAAAGAAATAATATACCTACAGCAAGTTACAAAAAATTCAAAAATTTTACAAAAGCTGAAAATTATATAAATAAACTTAATTATCCAATAGTAATCAAAGCAAGCGGGTTAGCTGGGGGCAAAGGTGTTTTTATTATAAAAAATAAAGCAGAAGCAAGAAAAACTTTAATAAATCTTATGATAAAGAAAGAAATTGGCCATTCTGGTAAAGAAGTTATCGTAGAGGATTATCTTATTGGCGAAGAAATAAGTTGTTTAGCTCTAGTTGATGGAAAAAATTATATACCTTTATTATTGTCACAAGATCACAAAAAAATTTATGAAAATGATAAAGGCCCTAATACTGGTGGAATGGGAGCCTATTGTCCTTTGCCATACATAAAAAGAAATATACAAGATCAAATAAATAAAGAAATAATTGAGCCAACTATAAGAGCTATGAATAAAGAAAATAGAATGTTTAATGGAATTTTATATGCTGGATTAATGCTAGTAGGTAAAAAAATTTATTTGATTGAATTTAATGTTAGATTTGGAGATCCTGAATGCCAACCATTAATTTTTTTATTAAAATCAGATTTGTTAAAAATTTTGATTAATTGTACTAACAAAAAATTAAGTAAAACAAAAATTAAATGGAAAAGAGAATATGCATTAAGCGTTGTAATGGTAAATAAGGGATATCCTGGTAAATATAAAAATATTGGTGTTATAAAAAATTTAAACTTAGTAGCTAAAAAAAGAAATGTAAAAGTTTTTCATTCTGGGACAAGTTTAAACAATAAAAATGATATAATTGCTTCTGGAGGAAGAGTTCTATCTGTAACGGCTTCTGATAAAAATTTTAATGTTGCAAAAAAAAACGCCTACCAGATAGTAAAAAAAATAAAATGGCAAAATAGCTTTTTTAGAAGAGATATTGGGTTCAGAGCAAAGAAAATGAAATAGCTATCTTTTTGATTTAAAAAATTCCTTTAATAATTGAGAAAAAAACTTTTCTTCTATACCTCCAATTATTTTAGGTTTGTAGATTGAATTTTTTTTATCGAATATTTTTACCCCGTTAACTATTGCCCCAAATTTTTTATCATATGCACAAAAAAAAATTCTTTTTACTCTTGAAAAAGATATAGCACTTGCGCAAAGCGAACATGGTTCGAGAGATGTATAAATGTCAAAATCATTTAAAAACTTTTGTTTTGTTTTAACCAATGCTTTATTAATAACAATCATTTCAGCATGATTTAAAGGGTTTTTTGATTTATGACATGTGTTATATGCAGAAAAAAAAATTTTGTCCTTTTTTGCTAGAATTGATGAAATTGGAACTTCATCGTTTTTTTTAGCCTTTAAAGCTAGTTTTTTTAATTCATTTATTATTTTCTTGTTTGGTATCAAAATTTTATAAAAAAAAATATTAAAAAAACTATTATAAATAGATTAAATAAAAAAAATGAAAAAATACAAAAAACCAATAATAGGAATTTCAATTGATACTGGATCAAATAAAAGCTATTCAAAATTTCCATGGTATGCCGTAAGAATTAATTATATAAATAGCATTATAAATTCAAATGGAATACCATTGATGCTTCCTTCTAAACCAGAGCTAGCAAATTATTACTTTAATTTAATCGATGGTGTTTTATTAACTGGAGGTGACTTTGATATTGATCCAAAAATTTATGGAGAAAAAAAAGAAAAATCTGTTAATCATTTAGATAAATCAAGAACTAATTTTGAAATTAAGATGGCAAAGTTATCATTAAAAGAAAATAAGCCTATTTTAGGCATATGTGGTGGTCAGCAATTATTAAACGTTGCTTTAAAAGGTTCATTAATTCAACACATAAAGAATACAAATATAAAACATGAACAAATTCAACCAAGAAATAGGCCTAGTCACAAAGTTCAAATAAATATAAAAAGCAATCTATATAAAATAGTTAAAAAAAAGGAATTTAAAGTTAATAGTGCACATCACCAAGCAATTAAAAAAGTAGGCAAAAAACTTAGTATAAATGCATTTGCAGAAGATGGTATAATTGAAGGAATAGAATTAAATGATCATAAATTTTTTTTAGGAATTCAATGGCACCCTGAATTCTTTATAAGTAATTACGATAAAAAAATATTTAAGGCTTTTATAAGAGCTTGTCAAAAGTAAAAGGTGGAAAAAACTTTTAAAGTATCAAAGTTAATAGCAGATGCAGGAATTTGCTCTAGAAGAAAAGCAGAGCTTTTAATAAAAGAAGGAAGAGTAAAAATAAATAATAAGGTTCTTACCTCAGTGCCAGAGAGAGCAACTATTAATACATTGATAAAAGTCGATAATAAAAAAATAATTTTAAAAAAAAAATTAAGGTTGTGGAAATATAATAAACCAATTGGAAAATTAACAACTAATTATGATCCTAAAGGAAGAGAAACCATTTTTGATCAATTACCAAAAAATTTACCGAGAGTAATTACTGTTGGCAGACTAGATTTTAATTCTGAGGGTCTATTATTATTAACAAATTCAGGGAACCTAGCAAGATACCTAGAGCTACCTAAAAATTCATTTATAAGAGAATATAAAGTTAAAATAAAAGGAAAAATAAATATAAAGAAATTAGAAAATTTAAAAAATGGGATAAATATCAAAGGTATAAAATACAAAAGTATAAAAGTTAATATATTAAAAAAAAATAAAGACTCTGCTTTAATAAAAATGAAACTAATTGAAGGTAAAAATAGAGAAATAAGGAAAATAATTAGTTATTTTGGGTGGGAAGTTAAAAAGCTAGAAAGAATAGGTTACGGCCCAATACAATTAGGAGAACTAAAAAAAAATGAAGTTAAAGAATTAAAAGTAAATAAATATTTTAAAAAAAATCTATGAGAATTATTTCAGGTAAATTTAGGGGAAGAAAGTTAATAAGATTTAAAACAGAAAATATTAGACCTACAACTGATAAAACTCGTGAATCAATATTTAATATTATTATTAGTTATTTAAAAATAAATGAGGAAAGTAATTTACTTCCTTTTAAAAAATTTAATGTTCTTGATATTTTTGCAGGAACTGGGGCTTTGGGTTTTGAATCTATTTCTAGAGGAGCAGAAAATGTAACTTTTATAGAAAAATCAAAAGAAAATTTAAATATTTTATATAAAAACATAAATCTTTTAAAAGTTAATGAGAAAGTAAAAATAATTAAAAGAAGCATAAGAAAAGTAAAAAAAATTGATGGAAAATTTGATTTGATTTTTATAGATCCTCCTTATCGAATGAATATAATTCAAAAAAAAACTTTGAAAAAAATAATAGAATTTAAAATATTAAAAAAAAAAACTTTGATTGTATTAGAACACTCTAGAAAAAAAAAAATAGTTATACCTAAAGATTTTGAAGTTATAAAAGAAAAAAATTATGGAAATAGTAGTCTTACTTTAATTAAATTAAAACAATATTAGGTCTTTATAATTTTTCTTAAAAAAGAAAAATAAAGAATAAATAGAAAAAAAGAAACAAACATTAAAATTGCACCAAAATTATAAGGAGAATTAATACCAATAAAGTAAAAAAGGTTCCCCATCACTAAGGGGCTTAAAATTCTTGCTAAACTACCAACTGATTGCACAACTCCAAAAGATGTTCCAATTATATTTTTATCTAAATTTTTAGATAACAAGCTATTCAAAGAAGGATTTCCTAAACCTACTGAAATTCCTAATGCTGTAAGAGATATCATTAAATAATATAAATTCTGCGAGGACAAAGTAATAAAAAATAATCCAATAAACATTAAAAAACAGCTAAAAATTAAAAGTTTTAACTCTCCAAACTTAATAGTTAATTTTCCTATTAGAAATCCTTGAATAATTGCAACTAGTAAAGCAGTGAAAGTAAAGGCATAGCCTGTTTGTTTTGATGCCCAATTCATTGCTCTTTCTGTCCACATAGCAAAAGTAGTTTCAAATCCCGCAAAGGAAAAGGTGACTATAAAAAAAATAGTAATCAAAAATAAAAGCGCTGGAACTTTAAAAATATTTAATAAATCTTTAAATAAATATATAAAATTCATTGTAACAAATTGTTTATTTCTCTTTTTAGGCTCGACTAGCGTGAAAAAAGCAATTACAAATGATATAATTGATACTAAAAAAGCAAATAAAAATGGTGTTTTAAAATCAACATTATTAATATCTCCTCCTCCAAAATAACCTCCAATTACTGGTCCAAAAACTAGTCCTAAACCAAATGCGGCACCAATTAAACCCATACCTTTGGATCTATTTGTTGATGAGGTAGTTTCTGTTACATATGCATTTGCTATAGCTGTAGTTGAACCAAATAAACCTGCAACAGATCTAGCAAATAAAATAAAAAGAAAATTTGTAGAAATATACAAAAGCAAATAAGAAATAGCTGAACCTATCAAACATAAAATTAAAATTTTTTTTCTACCATATATATCGCTTATTCTTCCTAAAATAGGACTAAAGATAAGTTGCATTAATGAATAGCTTGCCATTAATAAAGTTACCTCATTAGGGTTTGCTCCAAATTCTTCAGCATAATAAGGAAGCAATGGTATTATAATTCCAAATCCCAAAAGATTTGAAAAAACTATCAAAAATAAAGCATTCATAATATCTATCTTATCTTAATTGATTTTCCTTTATCAATTGCTGGCTGATCAAACGGATTTAAATTATTTAAATAAGCTAAGGTTATAGTTTCTATCATAAAATTCATCATTAAATAACCAATTTCATATTCGTCACATTTTTTTAGGGTAATTGTCCTATAAGGTTTTTTATATTCTTTTAAAAGGTTACAAACTTTGTCCATTTCAAAATCAAGAAGTTTGTTTAAAGATTTCTTTTTTAAAAAAGAAAGTTTTTTGATATTTTGAATCAAATCACTATTAATTTTTATTTGGTCTTTTTGTTTTTTTAAAGTAATAAAAGTTATTAATTTATCTCTTGGACCTTCTAAAAAAAGCTGTAAAAGTGAATGTTGATCTGTTGCGCCCATTGAATGGATAGGTGTAAAACCAGAATTATTTTTTCCTAAACTTTCGGCTATTAACTGTTCATGCCAATAACCAAAATTTCTCAAACGCTCTGTATAGGTTAACAATACAGATATATTTATCTTAGATTTTTGTGCTGCAAAATGCAGTGCCGCACCTTCAAATGCTATTTTCTCTTGCTTTTTTAAAGATTTGTTTAAAAAAGAAATTGCTCCATCCATTATTCTTCTAATGTTCAGCCCAGATATAGCAGCTGGTAATAATCCTACTGGAGAAAATGCTGAAAATCTTCCAGAAAGATTGCTATCTAAATCTAAAACATTTATTGAAAAATTATTTGCTAAATCTCTTAATGAACTTTGGCCTTTCTTTGTTATAACTGTAAAATGATTTTGTATTTTTTTTTTTTTAAAATTTGTTCTATATTTTGATAAAAAAACTAAAAATTGCACTAATGTTTCGTTTGTTTCTCCAGATTTTGAAATAACAATCACTCCTGTCTTTTTTAAATTAATTTTTTTAAACAAATCATTAAAATCTTGAAAATCGATATTCTCTAAAAAAGTAATTTTTGGGAATTTTGGGTGTCTACCAAATGTTCTGTAGGCTATTTGAACAAAAGTACGGCCTGCTTTACTAGAGCCACCAGTTCCTAAAATAATTACATCCTTAAAATTTTTTTGATGATAAATTGCTAATTTATTAATTTTTTTCTTTTCATAAATATCAAATTGATTTAAGAAAGATTTAAAAAGTGGGTCTTTTGTATTTTTAATTTTATCTATTATCGAGTCAATTTTTTTTAAACTAGTTTCATACAAACTCTTTTTTATAACAGAGTCTATAAAACAGTTGTTTGTATTATGCTTCATAAAAAAAATAATAAATTTCTTATATTTTATTTATATTTTTTAAATCAGTTGGATTTCCTATAATAAGAAAGAATATTTGTTTTTCATTCAAAATTTTTTTAGCAACTTCTTTTATATCCTTCAATGAAACAGCATTGATGTACTCATTCCTTTTTTTAAAAAAATCTTTATCCAAACCATCCATCTGTGTATTTAATAGTATTGATGCAACTTTTTTATTGCTGTCCAATCTTAAAACATAAGAATTAATTAAATAATTTTTTGCATCTTTAAGTTCTTGTTCAGTAACACCTTCTTTTTTAACCTTCATTAGCTCTTCCTTTATAATTTTAATAACTTTATCAACATTTTCATTACTTGTCTGTGCTCCACCTGAAAAAAAATTATATTTATCATATCGATATAAATAAGAATATACAGAATAAACTAACCCTCTTTTTTCTCTTACTTCAGTTGTAAGACGAGAAAAAAAACCTCCTCCTCCTAAAATATAATTCATTACATAAGCTGGGTAAAAATAAGGATCAGTTCTAGAAATTCCTTCACCAGCGAAATAAATACTACTTTGTCTTAAATCTTTTTCGTGTAAAAAAATTTTGGGACTTATTTTTTTTTTAAATAAAGAAATCTCAGGAATAGGTTTGTTTTTATCAAATTTTTTAAAATATTTATTTAAGTACTTTTTTAAGTCATCTTCACTTATATCTCCAGAAGCTGAAATAAATAAATTATCTAATGTTAAATAATTTTCTAAAAAAAATTTTAAATCTTTCTTTTTTATTTTGTCAATGTCTTCAATTATTCCCAATGTATCATATTTATAAGGATGTTCTTCAAAAAGGATTTCCCTAAATAATCTTGTACCTATTTCATTAGGATCTTTATAAGATTGTTCTAAAGCTAATTTTACATTGCTCTTAACTCTTTTTATTTCATCTGATTTAAACGCAGGTTTTGTTAATGCTAAATCTAAAAGTTGGAATGAAAGATCTAAGTTTTCTTTCAATGTGTATAAATTTATATAAAAATTATCATGGCTTACACCAAAATCAAGCGATATTGAATTATCAGCTAATAATTTTTTAAATTCTTTTGCCGAGTAATTTCCTGCACCTTCATCTAAAAGTGAGGAAACTAAATTTGCTGTTCCTTTCTTTCCTTTAGAATCAAGTCCTGATCCTGCTTTAAAAGCAAATTTAATAGAAACTATTGGAAGATTATTATCATTTACAAGCCAAGCTTTTCTATCTTTATAATAGTTTACCTCTTTTACATCTAATGCGTTTAGATGATTAAAATTATGTAAAATAAAAAAAAATAAAATAAAAAAAAATTTTTTCATAATTTATTTATCTTTCGGTAGCAAATACCCTGTTACAGACTTATTTATATCAAAAATTTTTAGAATATTTTGCAAATCATCAACTGACACTTTCTTTATATCTTTAGGCCAATTAATTATTTCTTCTAAAGAATACCCTGTAGATAAAGAGGAACCAAATATCCTCATTCCCATATATAGGCTGTCTTGAGCAAAAATAGTTTCATTAACAAATCTTCTTTTAATTTTTTCTAGTTCATCTTTATTTTTAATATTTTTTTCAATTTCATTTAAATATTTATTTAAATGAGATTCTATTTCGTACAAAGGAACATCCTTTATAGGAACTATACTTATAACAAAACTTGTTTCGCCAAAACCATCTGGATAATAATAAGCCGAAGCACTAGTTGCTATTTTTTTATTCTTCACAAACTCCTCAAACAACATCCCAGTTGTTGGGTTGCCAAACATTTCAGTAAAAACCTGTAGAGCTAATGATTCTTTCTTTGATTTTGTATAAGTAGGAGCTAAATAATGTCTTTTAAATACAGGTATAGCTGTATTTTCTGATTTTAGCGTAATTCCTCTTGGAGCATGTTGCGTTGGTTCTTTTGTCCATGATCTTTTTTCAATTTTTGATGGTTCAATAGATCCAAAATATTTATTTGCGATTCTAACAACTTCTTTAAGGTTAACATCTCCACAAATAACAACTATGGCATTATTAGGAGCATAATATTTTTTATAAAAATTCATTACATCTTTTAAATTCAAATTTTTTATTTCATGTTCCCAGCCTATAATTGGTTTTCTATAAGGATGATTCATAAAAAGGGCATTGTTTATTTGTTCTGATAGCAAAGCAGAAGGATTATTATCAACTCTTGAATATCTTTCTTCTAAAACAACTGTTTTTTCATTCTCAAATTCTTTTTTTATTAGTTTTATATTTTTCATCCTATCTGCTTCTAAAGACATAACTAATTCTAATTTTGATTTATGGATCAGTTGAAAATATCCGGTATAATTTTTACTAGTAAAGGCATTTTCTTTGCCACCATTTTTTGCAATAATTTGAGAAAACTCTCCGGGTTCTAATTTTTCAGTTCCTTTAAATAATAAATGTTCTAAAAAATGTGCTATGCCAGATTTTCCGTTTGGTTCATCTGCAGAACCAACTTTATACCAAATTGAATGGGCAATAGCTGGAACTCTATTGTTTTCTATAACCACAATTTCTAAACCATTATCTAAAATAGCATGTTGTGGTTTAAAATCAGCAAAAGCAGGTTTTAAAAAAAACAGAATTATGAAAAATAAAAAATGTCTCATAAAAAAACAAAAATAATGTATTAAATTAATTCTTTTTAAAATAAAAAAAAGGTTTAATCAGAGTCGCCTTTTACTGAGAAATCTTGTATATCACTTTTTGTATCATCGGTATTTAAAATATCTTCTAATAAAACTTCTTCTTCTTTTGATAAACTTTCATTTTTTTTATAATTTTCTTGTAAAGAATTTGTTTCTCCAAAAGGTTCGAAGTTTTCTTCTTTTTTTTGCACGTATACTCTTTTTTTAGTTTTTGGTGCTAAATCAGTATCAAAATTATATGAATCTGAAGGAACTGTAGGTGTATACTTTCTTTTTACTCTTGGATTTATATTTGTATTTAAAGGAGTGCTTTGTCTAACTACATTAGGATTATAGCTCTCAAAACTTTGTATTTCTCCAGAATCATTTATTAACGGTGTTGTTTCTAACGGTGCTGTTTCCTCGCCAAAAATATTTTCATTTTGAGTAGTTTCATAATTAGTTTCATTTTCAAAATTACCCGGATTTTGTGAAGGTTCTAAAGTTTCTAAGTCATAGTTAGGAATAGTTTGGTTTTGATTTTGTGCATCAACATCAAATTCTGGTGGAATTGCTAATGGTGGCCCAGATAAAACTGAACTTTCACTTACTTCTACTTCTTTATCTCCTCCTATCAATCCACATGAAGCTAATAAAATAATCGGAGTCGCAATGTAAAATATTTTTTTAATATAAGTTCGAAAATCCATTTAACTATAAATTTAAGCAATATTATTATTTTGGCTAGTAAAAATAACAAAAATATATAAGAAAGCTCCTATTGTAATGTAACTATCTGCTAAATTAAATGCTGGCCAATGATAAGCGTTAATATGTATATCAATAAAATCAACCACAGCTTTATGGTTAAATCTATCAATTAAGTTTCCAATTGCTCCAGATATAATAAGGCTTAGAGAAATACTTAAATTTAAATTAGTTGCTTTTATCATCCATAAAAAAATAAATATTAAAATAATGCCAGTTAATATAATCATAAAAAAATTTATGTTTTCAAAATTTGATAACAAACCAAAACTAATTCCTTTATTCCAAACAGAAACAAAATTTAAATATTGATTAATTTCAATTATTAAATCTTTTTCAAAAATATTTTTTAGTGCCCATCTTTTAGTAATTTGGTCAATTAGAACTAAAATAGGTATAATAAAAAATAATATTTTTTTTTTATCCATTTTTAATAACCTTTTGACATCTACCACATAATTTTTGGTCATTATTGGCTTCATTTGATATTACCCAACATCTTTCACACTTTATTCCTTCTGCTTTTTTTATTTTTACTCCTACATCCTTAATTCCCTCTAGATTAAAAAAGTTTCCAGACAATTTTTCTACAATTTCTACAGAAGAAACAATAAAAAGATCATTTAAATCTATATCAATAAATAAATTTTTTGTTTTTACTGGCACTTTTAACTCTACAGAAGCTTCCAGACTTGAGCCGATTACTTTTTTTTCTCTTTGGATTTCAATAGCACTAGTTACAACTTTCCTTACGTTTATAATTTCTTTCCATTTTTCTTTAATATTACTATTCTTCCAATTATTATCAGTTTTGGGAAATTCTTGCAAATGTATGCTTTCTTTATTTTTAAAATTATCAGATAGCCATGCTTCTTCCGAGGTGAAACAAAGTATAGGGGCAAACCAAGATGTTAAAAAATTAAAAATTATTTTTAAAGTTGATCTGCATGCTTTTCTTTTATCACTTTCTTCTTCATCGCAATATAAGCAATCTTTTCTAATATCAAAATAGAAAGAAGATAAATCATTAGAACAAAAGATAAGTAATTCTTTATAAATTTTATGGTAATTATTGCTGTTTATAGATGTTTTTATCATATTATCTACTTCCCAAATTCTATAAAGAATATATTTTTCCAAATCTGGTAGTTTTTCATAATTGATTTTTTCTTTGTCCTTGTAGTTTTTTAAATTTCCTATTAAAAAACGAAATGTGTTCCTTATTCGTCTATAGGAATCTACTTGTGATTTAATTATATTTTCATCTATTTTTATATCTTCAAAATAATCGGAAGCTACGGCCCATAACCTAAGTATATCTGTCCCATATTTATCAATAATTTCATTTGGTGAAATAACATTTCCTTCTGATTTTGACATTTTTTTACCTTTTCCATCGACAACAAAGCCATGTGATAAAATATTTTTAAAAGGTGCTTTGTTTCTTGTTCCACAAGATTGTAATAATGATGAATGAAACCACCCCCTATGTTGATCTGATCCTTCTAAATATAAATCCGCTGGCCATTCAAGATCTTTTCTATCTTCTAATACATATTTATGACTTGTGCCACTATCAAACCATACTTCTATTACATCTTTAATTTGAAAAAAATCATTTTTATCATAATTTTTTCCAAGAAACTCACTGGCATCTAAATCAAACCACGCATCGCTTCCTTTTTTTTCAAAAATTTTAGCAATATTTTCTATAACATTCTTATCAATTAATGGTTCATTATTTTTTTTATTAACAAATATAGGTAATGGTACTCCCCAAAATCTTTGCCTTGAAATACACCAATCAGGTCTATCCTTAATCATAGAAGTAATTCTATTTTTCCCTTTTTTTGGAAAAAAATTAATTTTTTCAAGCTCGTTTAAAGCTTTTTCTCTTAATTTTTTTTTTTCTAAAGAAATAAACCATTGAGTTGTATTTCTATATATTAAAGGCTTTTTAGATCTCCATGAATGTGGGTAACTATGTAATATGTTGTTTTTAAAAAGAAGTTTTTTTTTACTTTTCAATATGTCAATAACTTTATCATCAGCTTTAAAAACATGTTCTCCTGCAAACAAAGGAACTTCATCATAATAAATTCCACTTTCATTAATAGTTTTTGGAACTTCAATATTATTTTTTGTTGCTAAATTAAAATCATCAATTCCATGTCCTGGGGCAATATGAACAAAACCGGTTCCTTCCTCTTTTGTGACAAAACTTGCTTCTAACAAAGGAACTTGAAATTTATATCCACAATCATTTAACGGATGTTTACAAATAGTTTTTTTTAGCTCATTACCACTAAAATTTTTAATTGTATTTATTTTTAAGCCAGTATCTTTTTTTAACTTCTCAATTAAATCGCTTGCAATTATGAAATTTGCACCTGAAGAATTGTCATTAACCAAGCTATAATCTAAATTTTCATTAAAAGCTAAAGCTCTATTTCCAGGTATTGTCCAAGGTGTTGTTGTCCATATCAAAATATTAATATTTTTTTTATTATCAATTGTTAAATTTGTTTTATCTATAGGAAACAATACATAAATTGCATTATCAGATTTGTTTTTGTACTCCACTTCAGCATCTGCTAAAGCTGTTTTTTCAACCACTGACCACATTACAGGCCTTGACCCTTTATAAAGGGAACCATCTAATAAAAATTTTCCAATTTCTCTAACTATTTGGGCTTCTGATTTATAAGCCATAGTTGAATAATAATTATCCCAATCGCCTAAAATACCAAAACGTTCAAATTCTCCCTTTTGAATTTCTATCCAATGTTCAGCAAAAAGTCTGCATTTATTTCTAAATTCTTTAATAGAAATATTTTTTTTATCTTCTCCTTTTTTTCTTAATTTTTGTTCGACTTCCCATTCAATTGGTAAGCCATGACAATCCCATCCTGGAACAAATGCCGCATTTAATCCCAACATCTGTTTTGATCTAACAATAATATCTTTTAAAATTTTATTTAAAGCATGGCCCATGTGTAAGTGGCCATTTGCATATGGAGGCCCGTCATGTAAAGTAAATTTCTTTTTTTTTTCTGATTTATTTCTTAATTTTTCATATAATTTATCACTTTTCCATTTTTCAAGAATTTTAGGTTCATTTTCTGGCAAACTTGCCTTCATGCTAAAATTTGTCTCAGGTAAAAAAAGTGTATCTTTATAATTCATTTATTTATATTTAAAATTTTTTTTGCAGTTAAAATGTCTTTTTTTATTTGTTTTTTTAAAGCATTAATATTAGCAAATTTTTTTTCTTTTCGTAAAAACCCTAATATTTCTACAAATATTTTTTTACCATATAAATAACCATTAAAATTAAAAAAATGATTTTCAAAAAATATTTTTTTTCCACTGAAAGTAGGTCTGTTACCAATATTAGCTAATCCAAAATATTTTTTTTTGTTTCCTTTAAAAAAACTTTTTGTCAAATAAACACCTTTCATAGGCAAAATATACTCGTCTAAAATAAAATTAGCAGTTCGATAGCCTGTTTGTCCTCCTCTTCCACTTCCTTTTATAATCTTTCCTTCTAATGACCAATTTCTTCCTAGCATTTCTTTAACAGTATCATACTTGCCAGCTTCAAGTTTTCTTCTTATAAATGTTGAATTAAATACAGTTTTATTTTTGCTTATTACCGGCTGAATAACATTTAAAGTATACGAATATTTATAAGATAATTCTTTAAGAAGATTTATGTCGCCCTTTCTTTTATAACCAAAATGAAAATTATAGCCAACTACTATAAATTTTGGTTTGAACTTAATAAGTTTTTTAACAAAATTTTCAGGTGAAAATTTATTTAATTTTTTATCAAATTTCATAAAAATTAAATAATCAACTCCTAGTTTTTTTATTTGTTCTATTTTAGTTTGATCATTTGTAAGCCGAAAAGGTTTTGTATCCTTTTTAAAAAATTCAATAGGGTGAGGTTTAAAAGTAATTACAGCTGATTTTAATTTTTCTTTCTTAGAAATTTTAACAGCTTGTTTAATAATTTTTTGATGTCCTTTATGAACACCGTCAAAATTACCGATTGTTAAAACAGTATTTTTTTTTATTTTTGAGTATCCATTTAGGACTTTCATATTTATTTATTTTTGTGGAGGTATAACTACTGCAGTTCCGTCTAAAACAATCTTATTTTTAACAAAACAAAGAGTTTGAAGCTCACACCATTTTTTTTTTAATATTTTTTTTTTAACAACTATTCTTATTTTAACTAAATCATTAATTTTTACTGGTCTTTTAAATTCTAAATTTTGCGACACATATATTGTGCCATTACCAGGAAATTTATTACCTATAACTGAAGATATAAAAGATGCAATTAACATTCCATGGGCAATTCTTGTACCAAAAATTGAATTTTTTGCAAACTTATCATTTAGGTGAATAGGATTTTTATCACCAGAAGCACTAGCAAATTTTTTTATAATTGTATTAGTAACTTTTACACTATCTGTGTAAGATTGATTTATTTTTAAATTATTAAAAAAAATTTTGTTTACCATAGATACAAAAAAA
>CEUZ01073027.1_pt1 | contig 27240 bp, 29 predicted proteins | sample 361511 | NCBI WGS metagenome assembly CEUZ01 (sample SAMEA2622822, study PRJEB7988) | marine metagenome | biome: marine biome (ENVO:00000447); feature: surface water layer (ENVO:00002042); material: "saline water (ENVO:00002010), including plankton (ENVO:xxxxxxxx)" | depth 5 m | reverse complement strand
TTTTTTTTTTTATTAGATTTTTTGTATATGTAGTAAATGGAATATTTTCGATATAAATTGTAGCGCCGCAACTAGAAGAAGTAATAATATTATTTAAATCTGCAAGAAGTCCGTCTGAAATATCTGTTGCAGAATTAGCTAATAAACATAAGTTTTTTCCAAAATTTACTGGGGGATCTGGCAATTTATGTTTACTAATATAAAAGTTATTTAATTTAGTATTTAGATTTAATTTATTTAATAATATTTTATAACCAATACCACTATCACCAATATTACCTGTCACATAAATATCATCATTATTTTGTGCATTGGATCTTTTAATAATTTTTTTTTTTTTAAAACCGAATAAAGTTAGAGACAAAATTAAAGGTCCCTTAGTTATAACTGTATCGCCACCTAATAGTTCAATCTGATACTTTAATTGGTCTTGTTTTAAACCTTTAGCAAATAATTTAATCCAATTTATTAATTTTTTATTTCCAAATTTTTTAGGTAAAGATAAATTAAGTGTATAACCAAATGGTTCAGCTCCCATAGACGCCAAATCTGATAAATTTGATCTCAACAATTTTTTTGCTATTAATAGAGAATTTTTTTCATTTTTCTGAAAATGATCTCCTTCAACTATTGAATCTGTACAAACTACAATTTGTTTTTTATTTGGTAATAAATTTGCATCATCATCTAAATTCAAAGAATATTCTTTTCTTATAGATAATGGCAAAAAAATCTTTTTTATAACTTCATATTCATTCATCAGTTATATTATTTGCTATTTTATCAAGAATTCCATTTATCAAACCAACTTCATTTTTATTTAAAAAAGAACTGCTAACTTTGTTATACTCAGAAATGGAAATTTTATGAGATAAATCTTTAAAATAAATAATTTCACATACACCAAGTTCTAAAATAACTTTTATGATAGTTTCCATTTTTAGAAATTTTTTTTTTTTTACAACAATTTCTAATTCTTTATCTACTTCTTTTTTATTCTGAATTGTTTTATTAATTAGTTTAAAAAAAAATTTTCTATCTGGAACGTTTTTAGTTTCTTTATCATTAAGTAAATTTTTTTTAACTGTATTTAAATCAATACTTTTATTTAAGGATAACTGATATAACGCTTGAGTTGCTAATACTCTTGACCATGACCTAGATCCTTTAACTTTATTTATCATGTTTTATTTTAAGAAATTATTTATAACTCCAATTGCTTGTAAAGTACATTTAGAATATTTTTCTTCAGCTTCTTTTAAAGAATTTGCATTAAAAATACCATTTCCTATTGGCATTAAATTTTCTATACTTATTTTTTGCAAATTGGTAAATATAGAAGTAGAAATTGCTTCATGATTAATAGTTTTACCTTTAATTACGCAACCTAATACTAAAAAACCAGAATATATACATTGATTATTAATGTTTAATTGACTCAATTTAGCCATTTGAACAATGTTATCTCTTATTTCTTTTTTTTCTTTATTTTTAAAAGAACTAATTTTTATTTTATTATCAACGCTATCTTCCTTTATACTTCTAATAACTTCATACGGAATCTCAAATGAACCTGGTACACCAACCAAATCATATTCAAAATTATTTTTCTTTAAATTTTTTTCAGCAATCATTACCATAGATTTAATTATTTCATCGTAATAATATTTCGAATAAATTATTTTTATTTTATGTTTCATTTTATTGGAACAGTATCAATTATTTTTAAACCATATCCTTCTAATCCAACAATTGTTTTCTTACTATTAGATACTAAAATCATATTTTTAATCCCCAAATCAATTAAAATCTGAGCTCCTACTCCGTAGTCTCTTAACTGTGAACTATTTTTATCATCAAAATTAGATTTTATTCTTTGTGACAACGTCCATGATCTTGGTTCTCTAATAATAACAATAACGCCATTTTTCTTTTTTGAGATCATTTGCATAGATTTTTTTATTTGATTATCAATAAAAGAAGATGTGCCAAGTATATCTGTTAAAAAATTTAATGCATGCACTCTAACTAAAACTGGTTTTTTTGGATTTATTTTTCCTTTAACTAAAGCTATATGTTCTGCAGGAACAATTTTATTTTTATAAACTATTAATTGAAAATTTCCACCATATCTACTATTAATTTTTGTTTTTAATGATCTCTCTATTATTTTTTCTTTTTTTCTTCTATAGGATATTAAATCAGATATTGTAGAAACTTTTATATTATGCTTTTTAGAAAAATTAAATAAATCATCTCTCCTTGCCATAGTTCCGTCATCATTCATGATTTCACATATTACTCCTGAAGGATTAAGATTTGCTAAAGAAGCAATATCGACTGCAGCTTCTGTATGACCAGCTCTAACCAGAACTCCTCCATCCTGCGCTCTAAGAGGGAAAATATGACCAGGTGTAGAAATATCATTTGAATCTTTTTTTGTATTTATAGCAACTTGAATTGTCTTTGCTCTATCTTTAGCGGAAATTCCAGTTGAAATTCCCTTTTTTGCTTCAATTGATATAGTAAATGCGGTTTTACGTCTTGATGCATTATGTTGAGGCATTAATGGTAAATTTAATTCTTCAATTCTTTTTCCGGACAAAGCAAGGCAAATTAATCCTCTTCCGTATTTAGCCATAAAATTAATCTTATCTGAATTTATTTTCTCCGCTGGAACAATTAAATCACCTTCATTTTCTCTTTTTTCATCATCTACTAAAATAAACATCCTACCTTTTTTAGCATCTTTAATAATTTCTTCTATTTTTGAAAATAATTTCATAATTTATTTATATCGATATAATTAGAAACATATCTTGCTATCATATCTACTTCTAGATTTAATAGTTCATTAATTCTTACTTTATCAAACGTAGTTGTTTTTAATGTATGAGGTATAATATTTACTTCAAAACTAGATCTAGAAACATTATTAATTGTTAAAGAAGTACCGTTTACTGATACTGATCCTTTTTTAGTAATAAAATTTCTTAATTCAAAAGGTATTTCAATTTTTAAAAATAAGCTAGAACCAACATATTTTCTGGAAATTAATTTAACACTTTTATCTATATGCCCAAAAACCATATGCCCAGATATTTCATCACCCACTTTTAAGGAAGTTTCTAAATTAATTAATGATCCTATTTTTAATACGCTTAAGTTAGTTTTTGACATAGTTTCCTTAGATGCTGTAATTACAAACCAATTATTTTTTTTCTTTTTTCCTCTTTTAATAATAGTTAAACAAACACCATTACAACAAATTGACGAACCTATTTTTAAATTTTTATAATTAATATTTGTAGAAATAAAAAACTTTTTATCAGCTGAATTTCTAACCTTAAAAATTTCTCCTATATCTTCTATAATTCCAGTAAACATTATTTCTCGAAAATTCTTAAAGTGTCATTACCAATATTATTAAAATATAAATTCTTAAATTTTAACTTACTAATATTTTTTAAACTTAACTTTTTTTCAGAAAAAATTTTTTCAATTTTAATATCGTTTTTTGATTTAAAATAATAAATCTTATCAATTAATTTATCTTTTAAAAAAAAATAATTTAAATTAGGCCCAGCTTCAAGTAAAACATTATTAAATCCCATATTTGCTATTTCATTAATTATATTTTTTAAATTGTTATTATGAAATTTAACACTTATTCCATATTTTTTTAATCTTCTTATTTTTTTTTCATTATTAAAATTAGTAAATATATATGTCTTAATTTTTTTTGCAGTCTTAATAATTTTTAAATTTTCTTTAATTCTTAATTTGCTATCTAATATAATTCTTACAGGAGAAAATTTTTGCATGCCATAATGTCTACAATTCAAAGTTGGATTATCTTTTAAAACTGTTTCTATTCCAGTAACAATAACATCGTGTTTTGCTCTTAAAAAATTACCATATGATCTTGAATCTTCTGAAGTAATCCAACTATTATTATTATTTATCATTTTACCATTTCTACTAATTGCAATTTTAGTGGAAACAAAAGGTTTTTTTTTTTTAATTTTATTAAAAAAACCTAAATGAGTTTTCTTTATTTCATCTTTTAATATTCCTAATGTAATTTTAATTTTTTTACTTTTTAATTTAGTAATTCCATTTCCATTAATTAAAGGATTTGGATCTTTTAAACCGATTACTACTCTTTTAATTCTTGATTTAATTATTTGATTAACACATGGAGGTGTGTTTCCATAATGTGAACATGGTTCTAAAGTTGTATACAAAGTTGCTCCAAAAAAACTTTTTTTTTTTAATGCAACTACTTCTGCGTGAGGTTTACCTCCTGGTTGTGTCCAACCTCTACTAACTATTTGATTATTTTTTACAATGACAACTCCTACTGATGGATTAGGAAATGTATTTCCTATGCCTCTTAAGGAAATATTAAGAGCATTCTTCATAAAATAACGATCTCTTTCAGAACTAAAGCGTTCCATGTTACGACTATTAAATTAATTTAGAATAAATAGGAAACTTTTTACATAATTCTAAGACTTGACTATTAACTTTTTTTTCAGCATCTGAATTATCATGTAAATTTTTTTGAAGTCCGTCTAAAACATCTCCAATTAAATTTGCAATTAATTCAAATTCTTTTTCTTTAAAACCTCTTGTCGTTCCTGCAGGAGTTCCTAATCTGACACCTGATGTTATCCAAGGTTTTTCAGGATCAAATGGAACACCATTTTTATTACAAGTTAATCCTGCTCTTTCTAAACTTGCCTCAGCATCTTTACCTGTCAATTTTTTTGGTCTTAAATCAACTAGAGCTAAATGAGTATCAGTTCCTCCAGATACAATATCAACTCCTCTTTTAATTAAAGTTTCAGATAAAATTTTTGCATTATTAATAACATTTTTAATGTATTCTTTAAACTCTGGTTGAAGAGCTTCGCCATAAGCAACAGCTTTAGCTGCAATAACATGCATCAAAGGGCCTCCTTGCATACCAGGGAAAACAGCAGAATTAAATTTTTTACCTAACTCTTCATCATTCGACAATATCATTCCTCCTCTTGGACCACGTAAAGTTTTATGGGTAGTTGTTGTTACTACATGAGCATGAGGTAAAGGACTTGGATATTCTCCTCCAGCAACACATCCTGCAAAGTGGGCCATATCAACTAAAAAATAAGCTTTTACTTTGTCTGCAATTTCTCTAATTTTTTTAAAATCTATAATTCTTGGATAAGCTGAACCACCAGCGATAATTAGTTTTGCTTTATTATCAACTGCAAGTTTTTCAATTTGATCATAATCTAAAAGTGCATCTTTTTTTTTAACTCCGTATTGGACAGCGTTAAACCATTTACCTGAAACATTTGGTGCAGCGCCATGAGTTAAATGTCCTCCAGCGTCTAACGACATACCAACAACAGTATCATGAGGCTTAACTAACGCTAACATTACTGCTTGATTTGCTTGTGAACCAGAATTTGGTTGCACGTTTGCGTATTTACAATCAAATATTTCTTTAGCTCTATCGATAGCCAAATTTTCAACAGTGTCATAATATTCGCAACCACCATAATATCTTTTTCCAGGATAACCTTCAGCATATTTATTAGTCATTAAAGAGCCTTGAGCTTGAATAACAGCAAGCGATGCAATATTTTCAGAAGCAATTAATTCAATTTGATTACTTTGTCTTTCATATTCATTTTGAAGCGCCTTAGTAATCTCAGGATCAATTGAATCAAGATTGTTTTGAAAAAATTTCTTTTGAATATTAATATCTGTTTCAATGCTCATAAATAATTATATAAAAAATTAATCTATTTTTTCCACTCGTTTTTTATGTCTACCACCTTCAAATGAAGTATTAATAAATATTTTAAAACAATTTTTAGCTTCGTCTACATCTATTTGTCTTCCAGGTAAAGTTAATATATTTGCATTATTATGCTGCCTAGCAAGCTTAGCATCATTTACATCTCTACATAACGCTGCCCTTATTCCTTTAAATCTATTTGCGGTCATAGACATTCCAATGCCAGAACCACAAATTAAAACTGCTACGTCACTTTTTTTTTCTAAAATATTTTTTACTGCCATCTTTGCAAAATCAGGATAATCAACTGAATCATTAGAATTAGTACCAAGATCTATAACTTTAAAACCCATATTTATTATCTCCTTTACTAAATAATTTTTTAAATCATACCCTGCGTGATCAGAAGCAATTGTAATATTTTTATTATTCATGATTAAACCTTATAACTATACTTTTTTATTATAAAAACTTTTTTTTATAAATATTTAAATCATATCTAAGCTCAGATGCTAGAAAATACATACCAATTACATTTGGAAAAGCCATAGCAAAAATCATTGCATCAGAAAAATGTATTACACTATCTAATTCAGAGGCGGCTCCAACTATTATAAAAATACAAAAAATAATTTTATAAAAATTTTCTGCAAAAATACTATTTCCAACTATATAAGTCCAAGCCTTCATTCCATAATATGACCAAGTGATAATTGTAGAAAAAGCAAATAAAATTACTGCAAGTGATAAAATATACGGGAACCAACTTATGTCTTTTTTAAAAGCTTGTGAAGTTAATTCGACGCCTGAAATTCCTGAAGATCCATCATAAACACCAGAAATAATAATAACTAAAGCTGTCATAGTGCATATTATTATTGTGTCAAAAAATGGTTCAAAAAGAGAAACAAATCCAACTGACATATGATCATTACTCTTTACTGCTGAATATGCAATCGGCGCAGATCCTATCCCTGCTTCATTAGAAAATGTTGCTCTTTGAAATCCTACAATTAAAACTCCTAAAACACCTCCTAATCCAGCTTCTGGAGTAAAAGCTTTTGTAAAAATACTATTTATTGCATATGGCAACATTTGGTAATTAATAAGAATTATTACTAGAGCAGCTAAACAATAAATACCTCCCATAAACGGAACTACCTTCTCTGTTACTCTGGCAATTCCTCTTATTCCACCAATAATAACTATTCCTACGATAATTGCTAAAATAGAACCAAATAACCATCCATAACCATAAAAAATACTTGTTTCGCCTCCAGTGGCAGTAAGTAATTGTTTAAAAGCTTGGTTGGATTGAAACATATTCCCGCCACCAAAAGATCCAAAAACTGTACAAATAGCAAAAGAAATTGCTAAAATTTTACCTAACGTTACATAACCTTTGTTACTTAAACCTTTACTTAAATAATACATTGGGCCACCAGAGACGCTGCCATCCTTATTAAAAATTCTATATTTTAATCCTAAAGAACATTCAACAAACTTTGCAGCCATAGCTAAAAAACCTGCAAAAATCATCCACAAAGTTGCTCCTGGTCCTCCTAAAGATACAGCTACAGCTACTCCAGCAATATTACCGAGTCCAACTGTTCCAGAAAGTGCTGCTGTCAATGCTTGAAAATGGGTCACTTCACCTTTTGCTTTATCAAACCTACTTTTAAACTTTCCAAAAATAAGATCTAAAGAATGTTTAAATCCCCATATATTTACAAACTTTAGATAGAAACTAAAAAAAAGTGCTGCAAGAAAAAGCCAAACAACAACTAATCTAATTTGTGCCTCTCCGTATTGAATACTATAAAAAATTATATTAGAAATTAATTCTGAAATAGGCTCAAATTTTTCATTTATTATATGATCTAATCTCATTTAATTTTTTCAAGTCCTTCATAAATTATTTTATAAGCATATTTTAATTCTTTTTTTAAAATACAATAAGGTGGCATTAAATAAATTACATTACCAAGTGGCCTTAATAATAATCCTTTTTTTAAAAAAAATTTTTTTATTTTATTTGGTAAAACCGCTTTATATCCAGCTCCAAATCCTTTTACTTCAAAAGCAAGTACTGTGCCACAAATTCTTATTTTTTCTATAAAAGATAATTTTAATAATTTTTTAGAAAAAGAATAATGTTCTTTTTCTATAAACTTTATATTTTTTAAAACTTTTTTTGATTCAAATAAATTTAATGAAGCGATAGATGCAGCGCAACCTAATGGATTGGCAGTAAAAGAGTGACCATGAGCTAATGCTTTATCAAAATCATGCCCAAGGAAACTATTATAAATTTTATTTGTAGTAACTGTAAGAGATAATGGAAGAAAACCTCCGGTTAAACCTTTTGAAAGACAAATTATGTCTGGTTCTGATTTAATTTTTTTACATGCAAATATTTCTCCTGTTCTTCCAAACCCAGTCATTACTTCATCATAAATTAAAAGATTATTATATTTTTTTACTATATTAGATAATTTTTTCATAAATTCTTTTCTACAAATATTCATTCCTCCAGAGCCTTGTATCAATGGCTCTATTATTAATCCAGCTATATCTTTGTTTCTTTTAAATTCATTTTCAATTTTATTTAATATTAAATTTTCTTTTTCATCAATTTCTCTATCGCCATACCATGTTGATGGGTAATTAAATAATTTAATTTTAAAAAATAATTCTTTAAAAACAGAAAATAATTCGGAACCACTAGATAAACTCATAGCGCCTACAGTATCTCCATGATAAGCATTTTTAAAAGCTATAAATGTCTTTTTTTTTTTTTTTTTATTTATCCAATATTGATAAGCTATTTTTAAAGCAACTTCTACTGCAGTAGATCCATTATCTGAAAAAAAAACTTTTTTTAATTTTTTTGGAAGAATTTTGATTATCTTTTTAGATAATGTTATTGCTGGATCATGTGTAAAACCTCCAAAAACAACCTGTTCTAATTTTTTTGATTGTTTATAAATAGCTTTAGAAATATATGGATGACAATGCCCGTGAGTATTAACCCACCAAGATGATATTAAATCTATATATGTTTTACCTTTATCATCTTTTAATTTTGTCATATTGCCAGAAACAATTCTAATTGGTGTTGGAGAAATTTTATGTTGAGTATATGGATGCCATATGTATTTATTATCTAAGTTTATCGAATTTAAATTTTTCATATTTTAAAAAAACTCATAAATTTGTTTTTAGATAATATTTCAATTTTCTTTTTATTTATATTATTAATTAAAGGAATCTTAGCTAAAACTTTTGATTTTCCATAATACTCTATTGATTTTGCATGATCGTTTCCTTCTTTATTGTTTTTAATGTTATTTAAAACAACACCAAAAACTTTTATTTTATTTTTTCTTAAAATTTCTAATGTCATTAATGTGTGATTAATCGTTCCCAAAATAGATTTAGAGACAACAATGACAGGAAATTGAAACTTTTTAATTAAATCTATAATTAAATTTTTTTTATTTAAAGGGACAAAAATTCCTCCAGCTCCCTCAATAATTAATGGATTAATATTATTTGGCTTCTTTATTCTTTTTAATTCAATTGGTATCTTTTCATAACTTGATGCTAGATGAGGAGATATTGGTCTTTTAAAAATGTAAGTTGGTTTATGAAAAATATTTTTTTGATTATATGTTCTATTTTTAATATACAATGTATCGTTTTCATTTGATGCGCCTGTTTGAATTGGCTTCCAATAATCAAAATTGTATCTTTTAATTAATAACGTTGAAAACAAAGTTTTTCCTACACCTGTATCAGTACCTGTAATAAAAAAACCTTTTTTATTCATAACTCTAAATTCTTTTTAATAATTTTAATGAATAAAACAGTTTTTTTATATCCTTTTCATTATGATTACTTGTAATAGATATCCTTAATCTTGAAGTATTAGGCGGAACTGAAGGAGGCCTAATTGGAACAACATAAAAGCCTTTTTTTTGTAACTCTTTGGACATTAATATTGTTTTTTTTGTATTGCCAATAATTACAGGTATTATATTAGATTGAGATGTTCCTATATTGAATCCTTCTTTTTTTAATATCTCTCTTAATAAATATGAATTTTTTATTAATTTTTTTCTTTCATTTTTTAATTTTGGCATAAGTTTGATAGATGAATATATAGAAGCTAATAAACTAAAAGGCATAGATGTAGAATAAATAAAGCTAGAACAATTATTAATCAAATAAGATTTTAAAATTTTACTACAGATTACATAAGCACCAAAGCAACCAAATGCTTTACTAAAAGTTCCAGTTACACAATCTATATCTTTGCTAAACTTTAAAGATAAACCAAAACCATTATCTCCATATATTCCAGTCGCATGAGCTTCATCTAGAAATAAAAATGTATTATATTTTTTTTTTAAAAATACTAACCCTTCAATATCAGCAAAATCTCCGTCCATGCTAAAAACAGATTCTGATAAAATAAATTTAGGGTTATTTTTTAAATTATTTTTTTTTAATAAATATTCCAAATTATTTAAATCATTATGCTTAAAACGAATAAAGTTAATATTTTTATTTTTACATCCTTCGTAAATACACTGATGATTTAGTTTATCTGAAAAAACAAAAGGTTTTCTTTTGAAAATTTTTGAATTAAAAATTGTAGATAATATAGAATAATTTGCCAAATAACCTGTGCTAAATATTAAACAAGATTCTGATTTCTTTTTTTTTGCTAAAAAACTTTCTGTTTCTTCATGAAAATCATAATTTCCCGAAACTAATCTTGAAGAACCACTACCTATACCGTATTTATTTATTATTTTTATTGTTTCATTTTTGATTATTTTATTTTGCGATAGACCTAAATAATCATTTGACGAAAAATTTAATAGTAATTTATTCTTATATTTAATCTTATTATCTAATTTGTTTAATTTTTTTAAATATCTATAAGAATTATTTCTCTTTGATTGAGATATTGAATTTAAAAAAAGTTGATTAAAATTAATTTTTTTCATTTAATTTCTACGATCTTTTACAATATATATTCTATTAAACTGTGTATTTTTTTTTATACTTTATTTTAAGTATAAAAAAAATTTTTTGGGATCAAATTTGGGATTATGAATAAAAGGTTTGCTTTAGGAAAGTTTCCTCGAACAAGATTAAGAAGAAATAGGCAATTTCCATGGTCTAGAAGCTTAGTTTCAGAAACTAATTTAGTTACAGATGACCTAATATTGCCATTATTTGTTACTGAAGGTAAAAAAATCAAAGAAAACATTAGTTCTTTACCTTCAATAAAAAGATACAGCATAGATAAGTTATTAAAAAAAATTGAAGAAGTTAGTGAATATAAAATTCCTGCTATAGCTCTTTTCCCATATATAGACAAAAAAATAAAAACATTTGATGGAAAAGAAGCATTAAACAAAAAAAACCTAATTTGTAGAACAATTAGAGAAATAAAGAAAAATTTTCCAAAAATTGGTTTAATTTCTGATGTCGCCCTTGATCCATACACAACCCATGGTCATGATGGAATTTTAAAAAATAATTATATTGCAAATGACGAAACTATTGAAATATTGTCTCAACAAGCGCTTATACAAGCAGAAGCGGGCGCTGATATAATTGCTCCTTCAGATATGATGGATGGAAGAATTGGCATTATTAGAGATACTTTGGATAACGAAGGTTTTAATAAAACAATAATTTTGTCTTATGCTGCAAAATTTGCATCTAATTTTTATGGACCTTTTAGAGATGCTGTTGGATCATCAAAATCTTTAAATAAAGCTGATAAAAAGAGTTATCAAATGAGTTATAAAAATTCTAATGAAGCTATTAGAGAGGTTGGGATGGATATAAATGAAGGGGCTGATATGGTAATGGTTAAGCCAGCTTTACCTTATTTAGATATAATTTATAAAATAAAAAAAAAATTTAATATACCTATTTTTGCTTACCAAGTTAGCGGTGAATTCTCAATGATAAAATTTTGTGAAAAAGAAAAAATTATAAACTATGAAGAAACTTTATATGAAACCTTAATAGCAATAAAAAGATCTGGAGCGTCAGCAATTTTTTGTTATGGAGCACTTGATATTGCTAAAAATTTAAAAAATGAATAAACCAATCAATATATTTAGTAATCTTAATTTTCACCGGTCATTACCTAGACAATGTCCATATATTCCAGGAAAAAAAGAATACTTGTTATTTACAGATTTAACAAAATTTGTAAATAAGAAAACATTAGAGAAATTAATATCAGAAGGTTTCAGAAGAAGTGAAAATATTTTTTATAAACCTAATTGTAAAAATTGTAATTCTTGTATTTCAACTAGAATTATTGTGAAAAATTTTAATCTAACAAAAAAATTTAATAGAATTATAAAAAAAAACCAAGATATAGAATTTAAAGTCCTTAAACCAAAAACTAATCACGAACATTTTAAATTATTTAAAAATTACTTAAAACTTAGACATAGAAAAGGTGAAATGTCAGATATGACTTACCTTGATTTTAGAACTATGTTGGAAATTTCTCCAGTTGAAACAAAAATACTGCATTTATATAAAAATTCAGAATTTATTGGGGCAATGTTATATGATGTATATGAAAATTCATTCTCTGCTAATTACTCTTTTTATAATCCAAAATATAAAAATAAAAGTTTAGGAACATTTTTAATTTTGAAATTAATAGAACAAGCAAAAAAAGATAAAAAAAAATATTTATATTTAGGTTATTATATAAAAGAGTGTAAAAAAATGTCTTATAAAGTAAACTTTAAGCCAATAGAAGTTCTTAAGAAAAAAAATTGGGAAATTTTTTGAAAAGAAAAAAAAATAGAAGAAAATTTTTAAAAAAAACAGTTGCTTTATCAACGGCTGCAGCAGCTTCATTAATAATTCCAAAAAAATCAATAGCAAAAAAAAAATACAATTGGAAAATGGTTACAACATGGCCAAAAAACTTTCCTGGTCTTGGTAGCGCTGCTGAAACTTTTGCAAAAATGGTAAATGAGTGTTCTGGCGGTAAAATGAATATAACAGTTTTTGGAGCAGGCGAAATAGTACCAGCTTTTGAAGCTATGGATGCAGTTTCAAGCGGTGCAATTGAAATGGGACATGGAGGTCCGTATTATTGGAAAGGAAAAGTGACAGCTGCGCAATATCTATCAGCAATACCTTTTGGTTTAACACCACAAGAACAAAATTCTTGGTTTGAAAAAGGTGGAGGACAAAAAATAGCTGATGAAATTTATAAAAAAATGGGATGTAAGTTTTTTGTTTGTGGTAATACAGGGCCTCAAATGGGTGGCTGGTATAATAAAGAAATTAAAAAAATCGAAGATTATCAGGGATTAAAAATGAGAGCTCCTGGTTTAGGTGGAGAAGTAATCAAAGCTGCAGGCGGAACAGTTGTAAACATACATGGTGGAGAATTACTAACATCAATACAATCAGGAGCTATTGATGCCTTAGAATGGGTTGGACCATATAATGACTTAGCTTTTGGAATTTATAAAGCAGCAAAATATTATTATTACCCAGGATGGCATGAACCTGCAGCAATTCTAGATTGTTTTATAAATTTAAAAAAATGGAATTCATTGCCTGAAGATTTAAAAAAGATTATTTCCTTGTCAGCAAAAGCAGCGACACAACAAATGACAAATGAAATGATTGCTGGTAATAACGTGGCCTTAGAAACACTTGTTAAAAAACATAAAGTTAAAATAAAACCTTTTCCTGATGAGGTGTTAAAAAAACTTGCCATATTATCTGAAAAAGTTCTTAATAAATTATCTTCATCTGATGTTTTAAGTAAAAAAGTTTATAAAAGTATTATTAAATTTAGAAATGCTTCAATAAAAAGATCTGAAAATCAAAAAAAATTCTTAGAAACAAGATATAAATATGTCAAATATAAATAAAATTGAAAATCTTTTATTAAGTTATTGGAATGGTAAAGAAAAACTTTGGAAAGCTTTCTGGTTAATGGGGTTTGCTTTTCAAATTTTTTTATTATTCTTTTTTATATTTATCATTTACATTGGATCTTTAATCGGACTGTCTTGGTCTATACAAATAACAATTTTCTTAATATCAATAATATATACAATCTGGATTTATGTTTCGATATGGAATTGCGCTTATAACGTAAAAAAAAAATACTGGGGTCACATTGCTAGATTTTACATTATATTAAATATAATATTATTCTTTTTATTATATTCAGGGATAATAGAAATAGAATCTTATCAAAATATTATAAAACAATCTTAATATAATTTATCAGGCAGCCATAAAGCAATTTGTGGAAATCTTGCAATTAATAAAAGTACAAAAATTTGAATCATTACAAAAGGAATAACACCCTTATAAATATCTATGGTTTTTATAGATTTTGGAGCAATGCCTCTAAAATAAAAAAGAGCAAATCCAAATGGTGGTGTTAAAAAACTTGTTTGGAGATTGACAGCTATCATAATTGCAAACCAAAGTGGATTTATATCCATTTGTAAAATTATAGGACCTACAATAGGGATAATAGTAAAAATTATTTGTATGAAATCTAAAAAAAAGCCTAAAAAAAATATTAAAATCATTAAAAATAACATTGCACCAATTGGTCCACCTGGTAATTCATGAATAAAAGAAGTTAAAATTTCTCTACCTTCTAAACCTATGAAAACTAAAGAAAAAATTGTGGCACTTATTAAAATTAAGAAAATCATTGAAGTAATTTTTGTAGTATCAAGCATTGCAATAAAAAGATTTTTAAAAGAAAAACTTTTTTTTAAAATAGTTAAAAATATTGCTCCCATAGCTCCGAATGAGGCGGCTTCGGTTGGTGTAGCAACACCTGCTAAAATTGATCCCAATACAAAAAAAATAAGAGATATAGGTAAAATAATTACGCTTAAAAATTTTTTAAAATTAATTTTTTTATTAGAAGAAATTAATGAAGGAGAATAATTAGGCCTAAAATAAACTATTAAAAGTTGCCAAATACAATATAAAAAAACTAACAATAATCCTGGAACTATGGCGCCTGCAAACAGATCAATTGTGGAAATAGGGTTTGATGGTATTTTACCTTGCAATAATTGTGATTGACTATAAGCGCCTTGTATAACATCACTTAATAATATTAAAACTATTGACGGTGGTATTATTTGTCCTAAAGTTCCAGAGGCACATATTAGTCCTGAGGCTAATTTTTTATCATATCCCCATTTAATCATTGTAGGTAAAGTTAATAATCCCATTGTAACTACTGTCGCTCCAACTATACCTGTTGAGGCTCCTAATAAAGCACCAACAATAATAACGGTAAAACCTAACCCACCTTTAAATTTACCAAATAAATTAGCTATAGTTTCTAGTAGTTCTTCTGCAATTTTAGATTTTTCTAAAATTAAACCCATAAAAATAAATAATGGAACTGCAACCAAAAGTTCATTTGTCATAGTCCCAAATATTTTTGATGGAATTAAAGCTAAAAAATCAGGACTTAAAAAGCCTAAATTAGAAGCAATTAATGCAAATAATATTGAAACTCCTGCTAATGTAAAAGCAACTGGAAAACCAAATAATAAAAAAACAAACGTGGTTGCAAACATTAAAATACTTAGTACTTGAACAGTCATATTTTTAAAGTTTAAAGAATATTTTTTTTTCTTTATTTCTTATTACTAAAATACATCTAAAAATTAATGCAATTGTTTGAGTAAATATTAAAAAACAAAAAAAAATAATAGTTGTTTTGTAAATAAATAAAAAAGGCAATCCTCCAGCCTCTCTAGATTTTTCTAAACTTAGCCAAGATTTAAAAATATATGGTAGTGAATACTTACTTGTTATAAAAATAAAAGGAAAAATAAATAAAAAAGAAAAAAAAATATTTATGTAAGCTTTATATTTTTCATTAAATGTTCTATAAAAAATGTCCACTCTTACATGTCTGTCTTCAAGTAATGCATAACTCGAACCAAGTAAAAAAACTAACCCATTCATCCAAATATAGGACTCTTGCATCCACACAAAACCTATATTAAAAAAATACCTTAATAAAGCTACGCAAAACGCTATTAATGACATAAACAAAACTAACAACGATACATTCTTACCAACAATTAAAGTAATGCTTTCAATTAAAAAGATTATTTTTTTTAAATTAATCATGAATTTAAACAAGTATATTTTTTCTACAAAATGGTAACTTTTTATTATTTTTTTTTAAAAATTTTTCTACGAAATATCCTGTTAACGTTATAGCTTGCTTTAAAGAATCTTTTGATGGTTTAATTTTTTTATTCATTAAAAAATTTGGCAAAGGAAGTAATTTTTCTTTATACTTCTCTCCCTCTAATTTTGAAACTGCTTTACCAGACTTTGGAGAAATATATATAAGATTATCTTTTCTTCCTGAAACTACACAACTATTTAGATCAAGCCCATAACCAATTTCAGATAATATAAATAGCTCCCAAAATACATACTTTATAATCCAATCTTTAGAAAATAAACTTTCTATTAAATTAATTGTTTCTTTATAAATTTTTATTTGTGGATTATTTTTTGGTAAACTTAAATCAATAATTGAACAAATTGTAAGTAAAGTATTTAACTTATATTTATCATCAAAAAAATTAACACTATTATTTTTAATTAATTCAAATTTACAATTCCATAGTTGCTCGTCTAATCTAAAACTTGATTTAATATAAACTCTATTTCCAATTTCATATGTTCCAAAATCCTTTTTTAAAACTCCTTTAACTAAACCAGAATTTATCCCATGATTTAATGAAAAAAAAGTTACTAATAAAGAGCTTTCTCTATATTTTTTTTTTTTTAAAATAATTCCTTCATCGTTAATTTGCATTTTTCAGAGTAATTTATTTTTAAATATAAAATCTACCATTTTTTTTGCTGCTGCAATTTCAGCATCTTTTATAGTTTTAGATACAGATGAAAACTTTTTAATTCCTTTTAAATATACTTCTATTTCAAACCTAGGGCTATGCGCGGGTCCTTCTTTTTTTTTTAAAATATATTTTGGAAGATCTAATCCTTTTTTTTGAGCAACTTCTTGTAATAATGATTTTGGATCTTGAGGTGGTAATATATTTTTAGAAACCTTCTTCTTCCAATGCTTATATATAAATTTTTTTACTGATGCTAGATTAGAATCTAAGTATATTGCACCTATTAGCGCTTCACACACATCACTTAAAATAGATATATTTTTTTTTAATTTTAAATTTTTTTTTTCTGAATTGTCTATTTTTAACATTTCTCTAATATTAATTTCATTAGCAACTTCTAATAAAGTTTGCTTAGAAACTAAATTTGACAATCTTTTTGATAACGCTCCTTCATTTTCATTAGGATATTTAATGAACAAGTGTTCGGATATTACAAGAGATAGAACCCTGTCACCTAAGAACTCTAATCTTTCATAATTTAAATTCTTTTTATTACTAAAACTTGAATGAGTAAGTGCTAAATTAATTAATTCTTTATTTTTGAATTTATAATTTATTTTTTTTTCAAATTCATCAGTTTTCATAATAATCATTTATTTTTTTATTTAAAACTTTTCCAATTCTATTAAATCTTATTCTCCATTTCCAAAATTTTGTTATACCAAAATTTTTTTTATCTAATGAAAAAAATATTATTTCTGCTTTCCCAACTAAATTTTCAAATGGTACAAATCCAACATAGTTCAATACTCTACTATCTATAGAATTATCTCTATTATCGCCCATTAAAAAAAAATTATTATCAGGAACAATATATTCTATAGTGTTATCACCTGGGCCATCATCTCCTTTTAATTCTCTAATAATATGTTTTCTTCCATTTGGTAAAATTTCAACATAGTCAAAATTACTCAAATAATTATTATAAATTTTATTGTATGATTGTTCTATATTTTCTCTTTTAACTATTTTATCATTTATATAAAGAAATCCTTCTTGAACTTTAATTGTATCACCGGGCAAACCTATTAATGTTTTTACATAATCAGTCTTGTTATCATTCGGCGTTTTAAATACAACGACATCGCCTCTTTTTGGTTTCTTTTTTAAAATTCTACCTTTAATTAATGGTAAAGATAAAGGCAAAGAATGCTTGCTGTATCCGTATTTATACTGAGATACAAATATAAAATCACCAATTAAAAGCGTTGGTATCATAGAACCAGAAGGAATTGTAAATGGTTGAAAAAAAAATGTTCTAATAAATAAAGCTATTAAACCTGCTGATACTATAATTTTAAAAGCTTCCCGTTTACTTTCACTTGTAAAAATAATATATAAAACTAAAAGAAGTAATAAAATAATTGATAACTGCATAATAAATTATTTTTTTTGTAAGCTTATTATAACATTAGAAATTACATAATCTCTTTCGTCAGAAATAGTAACGTTGATCTTGGTTGTATAACCATTTGGAGTTTTTGTTTTTAAAAAACTTTTTACTCTTTCACTCAAATCAATAAATGGTTTTCCATTTTTTTCACTTTTTAAGGAAATATCTTTAAATGAAATCTCTTTATTAAAACCTGTGCCAACAGCTTTAACAAAAGCTTCCTTAGTTGCAAATGATTTTGCTAATTTGTTTGCTTGATATAATTTTTTTTTATTTTTTTTGATTTCATCATTTGATAAAATCTTTTTTATAAAAATATTACCATACTTATTTAATACTTTCTCTACTCGTGATATTTTTAAAAGATCTATGCCTGTTCCTAATATCATGTTTTATGCCGATTTAAGATAAAAACTTTTTTTTCTAGAACTGTCAATTATTTTTCTCATTTTCAAAATAGACTGTTTCAATCCATCAAAAATGGATTCTCCTATAATAAAATGACCAATATTAAGCTCTGTAATTTCATTAATTTTAGCAATTTCTTTTACATCATTATATTTTAAACCATGTCCTGCATGACATTCTAATTTGTTATTTTTAGCAAAATTTGCAGATTTTTTTATTTGTATAAATTCTTTTTTTTTGTTCTTTTTGTTATCACAAAATTCACCAGTATGTAATTCAACTGATGAGGCTTTTAACTCCTTGCAAACGCCTATTTGTTTTAAACAAGGATCAATAAACAAACTTACCTTAATATTATAATTTTGAAGCTTTGTTATAATTAAAGAAATTTTCTTTTTATTTCTTATTACATTTAATCCTCCTTCAGTAGTAATTTCTTTTCTTTTTTCTGGAACTAAACATACTCTCTTCACTTTTGAATTAATTGCAATTTTTAACATTTCCTTTGTTGGGGCCATCTCAAGATTTAAAGGTATTCTTAATTTTCTAACTAATTTTTTTATATCAATATCAGAAATATGTCTTCTATCTTCTCTTAAATGAGCTGTTATATTATCAGCGCCAGCGCTTTGGGCTATTAAAGCAGCTTTAATTGGATCAGGATGTAACCCTCCTCTAGCGTTTCTAATAGTTGCAACATGATCTATATTTATTCCTAATTTTAATTTTGAAGCCATTTACTTATTCACCTTTAACTCTATTCACAGAAGAAACAGAATCTAACGATCTAATAGAAGCTATAATATTTGTAAAATGATTTAAATTTTTTACCTTAACATCTACTGACATTTCAAAAAAAGTTTTTTTTCTTGATGTTAGTTTTAAATTAATAATATTTCCTTTATTATTACCAATAGCAGAAGCTATTTCACCTAAATTTCCTGGCTCATTTAAAACAATAATCATTATTCTACCTACATAATCTTCTAAATTTCTTTTTTTACTATCCCATGAAAGTGAAATTATATTCTTTTTAGAATATTTACCAATTTCATTACAATCACTTGTGTGAATCCCAATTCCTTTTCCTTTTATTATAATACCAATTATTCTATCTCCAGGCATAGGGCAGCAACATTTTGCATAATTAATAGCAAATCCTGGTAACAACCCTCTTATAGGTAAAGAATTTGTTTTTTCTTTTTTATTATTATTTTTTATTAAATTTTCTTTTTTTATTTTTTTTAATGTGGGATAAATAGCATATAAAACCTTAAGAGGATCAAAATTACCTTTACCAATATTAAAATATAAGTCATCAATAGTAGATAATTTAAATAATTCTAATGTTTGTTTTAAATTAGACTCATCAAAACTTTTTTTATTTTTAGAAAAAAAATGTTTTAATATTTTTAATCCTAAAATTGAATACTCTTTATATTCTTTTGTTTTAATGAACTTTTTTATTCTACTTTTAGCTTTAGGGGTTTTAACAAAATTAGACCAATTAGGAGAAGGATTTTGGAACTTTGATTTAATTATCTCTACTTGATCACCGTTTTTTAAATAATTTTTTAAAGGGGTTATTTTTCCATTAACTTTAGCTCCAATACAAACATCGCCTAACTTAGTATGAACGGCATATGCAAAATCTATCGGTGTAGATTTGTCTGGTAAAGCGATTAAATCTCCTTTAGGGGTAAAACAAAAAACTTGATCTTTATAAATCTCCATTTTTGTATTTTCAAGAAAATCATCTGGCTCAGATGAATTTTCTACAATTTCGGCTAATTCTCTTATCCATTTAAATTTTTTTCCTTCTTGTAGGTTTATATTATTTTTATACTGCCAATGTGCAGCAACACCATATTGAGCAATACTTTCCATTTTTTTTGTTCTTATTTGTATCTCAATTTTCTGTTGTGCTGGGCCAAATATTGTTGTGTGTATTGACTTATATCCATTTTGTTTAGGTAAACTAATATAATCTTTAAATCTACCAGGAACAATTGGATAGCTTAAATGCATTGCTTTTAAAGCTAAATAACAATTATCAATATCGTCAACAATAATCTTAAATGCCATCACATCAGATAATTGTTCAAAACTTATATTTTTTGTTTTCATTTTTTTCCAAATAGAGTATGGTTTTTTTTCTCTACCGACTATATCTGCTTTAACATTATTTTTTTTTAAAACTTTTTGAATTTGATTGATAATTAATTTAATATTATTTTTACCCTCCAATTTCAAAAAATTTATTCTTTTTATTATTGTAGATTTAACACTTAAATTTAATTCTTCAAAAGCGAGATCTTCTAATTCATCTTTTATTTTACGAATCCCAATTCTGTCAGCCAAGGGAGCAAAAATCTCAAGTGTTTCATTCGAAATTTTAATTTTTTTTTCTTTATCTTTTAAATATTTAATTGTTCTCATATTATGTAATCTGTCAGCAAGCTTAACAAAAAGGACTCTAATATCTTCAGAAATTGCTAATATGAATTTTCTTAAATTTTCAACTTGATTATTCTTATTTGTTTTTTTTAAAGATATTTTTGATAATTTAGTAACTCCATCAACTAAATTAGCTACTTCAGTTCCAAAATTGTTTTTAATTTCTTCTTTAGTAGCTAAAGTGTCCTCTATAACATCATGCAGCAAACCAGTTATAATAGAATTTTCATCTAATTTCATTTGAGCTAAAATATTAGCTACTTCAAATGGATGAGAAAAAAAAGGGTGTCCAGATTCTCTAGTTTGACTTCCATGGGCTTTTTTTCCAAAATCATATGCTTTATTAATGTTTTCTACATTAAGTTTAGGAAAATAATTTTTAACTTTTTCAACTAATTTAGCTTGTTCTGTCATAATTTTTTTTTCTTTTATTATATTATAAATAATAAAATTTACTTTGATTAAAACAAATTTTGTAGAAAATTAACTAAATTAATTTAAATTATTTTTTTTTATCTTCTTCTAATTCTTCAAGTAAAGCTGTATTTTTTTGGAAAGATTTGATTAGTTCTAATTTTAAATAATTTAAAGATACTTTTTCTTGAGCAATTTCTCTTAAAGCAATAACTGTAGGTTTATCATTACCTTTATCTAAATCAGTTGGTTCACCTTGATTTAGTTCTTTTGATCTTTGTCCTGCATACAAAACTAAATCAAAAGGATTAGATATTTTTTTTATACAATCTTCTATAGTAACTCTTGCCATAATTAGACTTAATTTAATAAAATTTTACAATTGATCAACTAATTTTTTTATATTTTTTTTATCTTTTGTTTATTATCTAAATTATCTATTAATTCATTTATTTTTTTTTTTGTAATTGGATGTTCCCAATTAGGACTCAAGTCTCTTAATGGTAGAAGAACGAAAGATCTTAAATGCATTTTTGAATGTGGAATAATTAATTTTTTCCTATCGTAAATAATTTTTCTATTATAATCAATTATATCTAAATCAATTATTCTAGCCTCATTCTTTTTTTTTCTTACTCTTCCAAAATTTTCTTCTATTTTAAGTAAAAATTCTAATAAATCTAATGGAGACTTATTAGTACTAATTTTTATAATTCCATTAATAAACCAAGGTTGACTAGATACTGGAACTGGCTCACTTTCATACCAAGAAGAAATATCATCAATATTTACTTCTTTTTTTAATTTTTCAATAGCATTATAACAATTCTGCAATGGGGTTTCTTTATCTGGCCCACTTAAATTTGATCCAATTCCAATATATATCAATTTATATTATTAAAAAAAACTATATTAATTTTTTTTGCCTCTTCCATTCTTTTTCTTTTTTAACTTGTCTTTTATCATATTTTTTTTTTCCTTCACCTACAGCAATTAATAATTTAGCAAATCCCTTTGAAGAAAAATATATTTTTAAAGGAACCAAAGAAGCTCCTTTTTTATTAAGGCTACCTAATATTCTTTTTATTTCTTTTTTTTTTAATAATAATTTTCTAGACCTAGTAACTTCGTGATTCAAAATTCCAGAAGATAAGTATTGAGGAATATTTGAATTTTTTAAAAAAATTTCTCCATTTTCCTGACTTATAAATGCATGAGATATATCTATTCTACTGTTTCTTAAAGATTTAACTTCACTCCCTTTTAACACAATGCCAGCTTCAAATTTATCTCCTATTTTATAATCATAACTAGCGCGCCTATTTGTCGCTATGTAACTATTTTTTCTTTTTAACATTTTTATTTTTTAATTGGTTTAAGTTTTAATTTACTTAAAGTGTTTTTAATTTTTTTCTTATTTATTGATGATATTTTAACTAAAGGAAGTCTCAATTCATCAGAACAAATCCTCAAAAGAGAAGCTGCATATTTTACTGGACCAGGGCTTGTTTCTAGAAACAAAGCATTGTGTAAAGGAAAAAGATAAGAATTCAATAATTTAACTTTTTTAAGATTATTTTTTTGCCAAGCATTATGTAATTCTGAACATAATTTAGGAGCAATATTTGCAGTAACAGAAATACATCCGTGTCCTCCTTGAGATAAGAAAGGAACTACTGTCGCATCTTCTCCTGAAATTTGACAAAAATCTTTACTTATAGATTGAGAGGTTAATAAAGGTCTAGTTAAATCATTAGAAGAATCTTTAACACCGACAATATTCTTTAATTTTGATAGTTTTATCATTGTGTCTATATCAATATCTATAACACTTCTTCCAGGAATATTATAAATAACAATGGGTAAGTCACAACTATCGTTTATAGCTTTAAAATGTTGATAAATTCCTTCTTGAGTAGGCTTATTATAATAAGGAGTAACAACTAAAGCTGCGTCTGCTCCTGCTTTTTTAGAATATTTTGTTAAACTAATAGCTTCATCTGTAGAATTAGAGCCTGTTCCAGCAATAACAGGTACTTTTTTGTTTGCCGATTCAATACATAAATCTATAACTCTTTCGTGTTCATTATGGTCTAAGGTAGGTGATTCACCTGTGGTACCACAAGGAACAAGCCCGTGAGAGCCTTGTTTTATCTGCCATTCAACAAAATCTTGGAAAGCTTTTTCGTCTATCTTTCCATTTCTTAATGGCGTTATTAATGCGGTTATAGATCCTTTAAACATTTAAATAAATAAAAAAATATTTTAAAATATAGAGTTTTATTTAGTTTCATTTAGTATAAAAACAAATTAAAAAAATGTTCAAAATTGTTTTAATATTTTTTTCCACAATATTTTTTTTTTTCTCGTACTCTTCAGGAATAAATAGTCTAACTAAAAACCAAGTTATAAAAATTAAACAACAAGTTAATTTTATTGATCCATTAGTAAACAAAGCAAGATCTAAAGAATCTAAATTAAATAAAGAAAAATATAAAAAATCAAAGGTCATTTTTAATTCTATTAAAAAAAAGAATTGGAGTGAAGCAAATAAATTAGCAAAAAATAATGAAGTTTTAAAAAAAATAGTTGATTGGCATTTTTTAAATCAAAATAATAACTCAAAATATTTTAATAGAACAAAGAAATTTGTTGAAGAAAACCCTGACTGGCCACAAAAAAAACAATTAAGAAGAAAAATGGAATTATTTATAAACAAAAATTTAAACAATAAAGAAATTATTAAATATTTTGAGACATACCCTCCAATTACCACAAAAGGTGCTGTAAATTATGTAGATGCACTAAAAAAAGAAAAAGGATTAGAGAATGTAAAAAATTTGATTAGAAAAACTTGGATAGAGAGAAAATTCACAAGAAGTCAAAGTAAAGATTTTTATAAAAGATATAAAAAAGTATTAAGAATTGAAGACCACGATGCAAGAATAGAAAAATTAACATGGACAGGTAGAAGTTATGAAGCAAGGAGAATGCTGCCACTAATTAATAAAAATAAAAAAAAATTATATAATGCGAAAATTATTTTAAGAAGAAGGGCTGGCAATGCTGATCAAGCCATATCTTCAATAGATACTGATTTATTGAATGATCAAGGTTTGGTATATGAAAGATTAAGATGGAGAAGAAAAAGTAGACTTTATAAAACTGCTTATGATCTAATAAATCCTTTACCAAATAATTTAAAATATGAAAGAAAATGGTGGTATGAAATTTCAATCATAGTTAGAAAGTTAATTGAAAATAAAGAATATAAGAAGGCATATTATTTAATAAAAGATTTCAGCTCCAAATCTAACGAATTACTTTCAGAGTCCGAATGGTATGCTGGATGGATTGCGTATGAATTTCTGAATTTTGATTCTGAAATTCACATTAATCATTTTTTAAACTCATATGAAAATACGGATCATAAAGGAGAAAAAGCAAAATCTGGTTATTGGGCAGGAAGAGCATATGAAAAAATAAATAACATAGAATTGAGTAATTTATGGTATGAAAATTCTGCAAAATACGTAACAGAATTTTATGGTCAACTAAGTCATGAAAAAATAAATACAAATAAATCATTAATACCTAATGAAGAACTTTACGGAAAAAATCTTTTTATAAAAGATGACTTAGATTTTGTTAATAGTGATATTTACAAAGCAAGCGAATTAATGTTAGCAAATGGGACAAGAAAGAATGCAAAATTATTTATCTCTAGTTTAATTTATAATAGTAAAAGCCCTGGACAACTACAAATAATAGCAAAACTATCTAAAGATTTTGATAGACCAGATTTAGCAATTAAAGCTTCAAAATACGCTGAAAAAAAAAATATTTATCTTTACCACTATGCTTATCCTTCACTTAAAAATTATAAGATTTATAAGGATGTTGAAAAAGAATTAGTTTATGCAGTAATAAAACAAGAAAGCGCATTTGATAGCAAAGCTATAAGCAGAGTTGGCGCAAGAGGAATGATGCAAATAATGCCTGCTACTGCAAATATAGTATCAAAAGAATTAAAATTAAATTATTCAAAAAAAAGATTAACAAGCGACGTTCAATATAATGTAAGTTTAGGTTCTTATTACTTATATTCATTAATAGAAGATTATGATTCATATTTATTGGCATTAATTGGATATAATGCTGGCCCTAGGAGAGTTAAAAGATGGATAAAAAAATTTGGAGATCCTAGAAAAGAAAATGTTGATTATGATAGTTGGATTGAAAAAATACCAATTAAAGAAACAAGACTGTATGTAAAAATTGTATTATCTAATTTACAGGTTTATAGACAAAAAAATCAAACAAGTAAAAAAATAAGTATCTTTTCAAGAAAAAATTAAATTTAATTTTTTAATTCCTTTAATAATATCTTTTTTTGGATAAGAGTAACAAAAACGAACATATTTTTTTCCTTCAATAGAGTCAAAATCTATACCTGGAGTTAAAACTAAACCATGTTTTTTTAATAAAATTTTACATAATTTTTTACTATCTTTAGAAATTCTTGTTACATCAGCATATAAATAAAAACTTCCTTGAGGTTTTAAAACAGGCATAAAACCAATCTTTGGTAGGCTTTCATATAAAAGTTCCATATTTTTTTTGTAATCTTTAACTACTTTTTTTAAATAAGCATCATAATTTAATGCAGAAATAGCTAAATATTGAGATATTGTAGGAGGTGCAACAAATAAATTTGGTGCAAGATTTTTCATAGATGAATATAAATCATCAGGACAAATTAACCATCCAATTCTCCATCCGGTCATCAAAAAATATTTTGAAAAACTATTTATAATTATAGAGTCTTTGTTATACCTTAGAAAAGTATCAATTTTGTCAGTAAAATTTATACCATTGTAAATTTCATCAGCAATGAGTCTAATATTATTTTTCTTACAAAAAAAAGATATTTTTTTCATATTTTCTTGATCTATTGCAGCACCTGTAGGATTAAGTGGATTTGAAATCAACATTCCATCTAAATCTTTGTACTTACAAATACTATCAAAATCATAAGCAAAATTATTTCTGGAATTACAAAAGATAGGTTTCATTTTTAAATCAAAAGCTTTAATCATATTTTTATATGCTGGATAATTTGGAACAGTAACTCCAATAGTTGCTCCTTTATCGAAAGAACTTAAAAAAGATAATATAAAAGCACCTGAAGATCCAAAAGTAATTATAATTTTTTTATAATTAATTTTTAAATGATATTTTTTTAAATAATAGCTGCTTATCTTTTTCTTTAGCAAATCCAAGCCTAATGGACTTGTATAACTTACATTAGTAGTTTTTATTTTATTTATTGCTTCAGTAAAAGCAGTACGCGGTAATTTATTTGTAGGTTGGCCAGCCTCAAAATGAATAATATTTTTACCTTTTTTTGCTAAATTTCTAGCTTCTTCAAACAAATCCATTACTATGAAATCTGAAACCTGTCCTCTTTTTGATAAAAATTTTTTCATATAACGTTAAAAAAAAAATATACTATTAATCTATATGAAAAAGTTTCTAATATTATTATTTTTTTTACTTTCAATTTCTTCAAATACCTTAGGTTTTATAAGGGACTCTGAAATAGAAAATATTATAAAAGAAATTGTAGGGCCTATAGCTGATGCAGCAGAACAAGATAAAAATAATTTAAAAATATTTTTAATAAATGACAAACAATTAAATGCTTTTGTAACTCCTGGACAAAAAATATTTATTTTCTCTGGTTTAATTATAAATTCAAAAAATAT
>CEUZ01291424.1_pt1 | contig 27356 bp, 32 predicted proteins | sample 361511 | NCBI WGS metagenome assembly CEUZ01 (sample SAMEA2622822, study PRJEB7988) | marine metagenome | biome: marine biome (ENVO:00000447); feature: surface water layer (ENVO:00002042); material: "saline water (ENVO:00002010), including plankton (ENVO:xxxxxxxx)" | depth 5 m | reverse complement strand
GGAACCTGGGCATTTTCTTGCAGCCACGCATTAACTTCTTTACGAAACTCTTCCTGTTCTGCTGTGTATCTCATTTCGAAATCCATATATCCTCCTCACAACGACAATAATAGGATATTATCGGTCAGGTAATCTAGGTGTCAATTTTATTTAGGAGGATAAGTGATATGGAAGTATATGATTCTATTCGAACAGTTTTAGCAGTTCGTGAATTTAAAAATATACCAGTTCCAGATGATTCTATTCGTAAAATTCTTGAGGCTGCACGCCTTACTGCTAGTAGCAGAAATGGTCAGCCATGGAGTTTTATTGTGATTCAAAGTCATGATTCTCTTGTTGAATTAGGATCAATAGTCAGATCTGGACCGTATACTGCTCAGTCAGCTTTTGCCATAGCTGTTGCTATTGAAAAAGAATCCCCTTATGGACTTTCGGATGCGAGCAGAGCTATTCAGTCAATGGTATTGACTGCTTGGGCTGATGGTATAGGTTCTAATTGGGCTGGATGGGTTGGGATGAATGCCGTTGCTGATTATCTGGGTGTTCCTGATACTCATGATGTAATTGCTGTTATTCCCTTTGGTTACCCTCTTAAATCAAAAACACAGGGCATCAAACGTCGCAAAGAATTTTCCGAGATAGTACATAGTGAAAGATTTGGTCAGCCGTTTAATTAATGATTTCACTGCTTTTTGTTGATATATCATCTCCAAGTATTCCAACAATGATATATAATATACCTGTCACAGTGGTTGAACTCTTTGTTTCTCCTGTATCAAATGGTTTTCAATGAATTATTGAATAACCTCAAATGTAAATAGTGCACCTTTTATACATGGTGAATATATATGTTTTATGTAGGGTTTCAGCAGATAATTTTTAAAAACATTTGTGTGATTTGATAAACTTTAATGGATAGGAAAGCATGATTGGATTTACAAGTGGAATTCGTCTAGGAATAAAACGATGGAATGACTACCAAGGTCGATCATCACGATCTGAATTCTGGTGGTTCCATCTCTTTGCGGTATTATTTTTTGTTGCAGTCTTGTTGATAATGAATAAAAGTGGATTTCCTACTGATACCAAGTATGGAATATCCTTGTTGGTAATTTTAGTGATCTTAGTGCCAATTACAACTTTGAATTTAAGGCGTTTGCATGATATAGGATTTTCTGGGTGGAGATTGCCTTTTATTTTATTTCCACTTTTTGGTCAGATATTCTTATTATTTTATGGAAATAAAAAAGGTGATAATGGAGCAAATAGATTTGGTACTGAACCAGAAATTAACTATTTCTTTCATGGCGTGGCTCGGTATTCGGATTTTGGTGAAGAATTTGATAATGACGAAGATTATATCAATCTAACTGAAGAAGAAATATTTGAAAAACGAAGAATTGAATCAATTAAGAGACTTCAAAAATCTAAGGATTTGCTAGATTTGGAAAATAAGTAAACAACTTATAAAGCTAGTTGATGAAATATACTTATTAACTGATTTTAATAATATTGATTATAATTTTGTGATAAAATGAAGATCATTAAGTTGTATTTGATATATTCAAACTAATCCAATAATCAAGAGAATTCGTTTATGAAAAAACCACCTCAGAGTGTTTCAGGTAAACTAATGCGCCCAATATTTTTTACAATCGGTTTACTCATGGTTGCATTAGGATTGATTGGAATAGTTGTTCCTGGTTTGCCAACGACGATTTTTATGATAATTGCGGCAGCATGTTTTTTTCGTTCTTCAGAGAAATTCTATAATTGGGTAATTAACAACAGATTATTTGGTCAAGCAGTACAAGATTATCGATCAGGAAAAGGCATGCCTTTAAAAGCGAAGTTTATGGCATGGACAATGATGTGGATTTTCGGAATGTATGCAATATTTTTCGGAATACCAGATAGGCTCATTTTTGTACGATTCTTTGTATTCATATTATTGATTATTGGTACTATTGTGGTTTACAGAGTTCCTGTGAAGAAGGTTTAAATTCTAATTAATTTTCTGGAGTTGGTAACTCCACCCACCATTTGTATACTTTATGGAGACGTCGGTAAATAAGAAAAAGAATAATTGCTATTAATAAGAAATAAATTCGAAAACCAAAAACTTCAAATTCTCTTATAGTTTGCCTCTCCAAACCAAAAAAATAGGCAATTCCTATTATCGAAAATCCATGAATTGTTCGAAGCATTATAAATTTACTGAGACTTTTAATTATTTGGTTGCGGTTTTGGTCGAGTTTAAATAAAAAAGTGCGAAAGTTCATATCTTTATTATAATTGATTTTATTTTAGATGCATCTATATAAGTACTAATGCTATACCCTGAGCAATAAAGATAGGATTGGATTAATCGTGAATAATATTTCACAATTACGGGTAAGATTGAATGCCATTCAAGGTTACCTTAAAGAGAATGGATATGATGGATTATTCATCTCAATACCAGAAAACGTAAATTATGTTTTAACTGGTTCACCTTATTCTGCTCTGTTAAGTGGATCGTTCAGTAATGAATTGGCACTAAGATCTGGTATTGATAATATTCCTGGATATATATTGATTACAAAACATGAAACAAATTTTGCTACATATTGGTATAAGTTTGATCAAGCCCATTTGGAAGTAATGAATAGGCCAAATATTTCAATTAGCTCGATAGGGATGACAATTGATGAAAATAATGATGCAAAAGGCAGACAACAAATCCCATTAGTTGACATAATTTCAATTTCTTTGGACGTGAGATGGATTTTAGAATTATTAAATAAATTCGATATCACAATTCTTGGTTGGGATGGAAGTTTTACCTTGGAATCTTCCTGGATGCCAAAAGCTATGCTTAATGAGCTATCTAGGATAAAAGAAGTGGGAAAAATAACGATATTTTCAGAATTAAATCTAAATAAATTAAGTTTCTAGAACGAAATAATAATACATGTTGGATTTTCTGGTACAATTTCAATTAATTTCTTGATTAAAATAAATCATTTCGTATAAAGATTCTGACTCGAAAATGGAGAAATAGATGAAAGTATATTGTGATATCGCAAGTTATGATCTTAAGAATGTTCCTGAACTAGCTAAAAGAGCCGAAGAATTAGGTTTCGATGGTATATCTTTTGGTGAGTTGGCTCATGATTCTTTTTTATTGTCAACTTTAGCTTTAGAGCACACAAAAAGATTAAAGGTAGCAACAGGAATTGCAATTGCTTTTGCAAGAAGTCCAATGGTTTGTGCATATATGGCATGGGATCTGCAAAGGATGTCTGATGGTCGATTTGAATTAGGTTTAGGATCACAGGTAAAAGGTCATAATGAACGTCGATTCAGTGTTAACTGGTCGGCACCTGCACCAAGATTAAAAGAATATGTTGAATCTATCAAAGCGATTTGGGACTGCTGGCAAAACGGAACTCATTTGGATTATCGAGGTGAACATTATGGATTTACATTAATGACTCCAGAATTTGATCCGGGTCCATTGGAATGTGCTCCTCCTCCTGTGTACATAGCTGCTGTAGGTCCTGGAATGACTAGAGTTGCTGCTGCTTCGTCTGATGGAGTATTGCTTCATACATTTAACAATAAGAGGTATGTAGATGAGATAATTTTACCTCAGGTTTCACAAGGAGCAAATCGTTCAGGAATAAAATCGGAAGAAGTTTTTGTATCGGGTGGGGGAATGATTGCCGTTGGAGCTTCAGAGGAAGAAGTCCAAAGTGCTAGAGAAGTATATAGAAAACGAATCTCATTTTATGGTTCAACAAGAAGCTATAAGACAGTTATGGATATGTATGAATGGGGAGATACATGTTTACGATTGCATGAAATGTCCAAAGAGGGTAAATGGGATGAGATGCCTAATTTAATTGACGATACAATGCTGGATACCTTTTGTGTTTCGGGTACCTATAAGAATATTGGCCCATCTTTAAAAGCGAGATATGGAGACTATGCATCTAGAATATCAATAAAGTTACCAAGCGATGAAAAAGCATATAGTGATGTTGGGGATTTAATTAACTATCTGCATGAATAATGATTAAAGTGTTGTAATAGGCCTGCACTGCAAAAGATATAAATTGTTATTATAGAATGAATATTCCGCATCGATAGGGGTTTCCATCATTGTTTCTAACTGAATTGCTAATTTACCAACTTCAATAATTTGAATTTCTGTTAACGATGATTTATTTTGCAATGTGACTGGAACGTTGATTTCTTGAGTGCCTTTTTCTGCTGAGATTGTCATCAAAGATTTTTCGTTTATTTCACGTGAAATTATAGCTAGCGTTTTTTTATGAACTGTATAGCTATCTGGAATTACCGAACCTTCAACAACGCTTCCTCCTAAACCCCAACTTGTATTAAGAAGAATTTCATCTTTGTTTCCAGTTACTGGATTTATGCTAAAAACTATTCCAGATACTTCTGCAGGAATCATTTCCTGTACTATAACCGATATTTTTGTTTCTTCTAAGGCAATACCCATGTTTTTTCGATATGAATCTAGTAGTTGCCCATTGCTTGACTCCCTGCATTCCATAACAGCATCAATTAATTGTTGTTGGTTACGTATACATAAAAATGTTTTATGTTGTCCAGCAAATGATGCAGAGTCACTATCTTCAACGAGTCCCGAAGAACGCACGGCTACTTCCCAATGTGGGAAGTAACTATATGATGATAGTTTTTTATATTCGGTGATAATTGATTCTTTTAATAAAGTAAATTCTTCATTAAAGAAGTCTGTTGCAGGGATTATGAAGCCTGCTGGGATTTGATGAGTGTATTTCAAAACACTTAAATTCGCAGCTTTTTTACCAACTAAGGATGCATTTTTTGAAGAAGGTTCTCCAATCCATACTATCGACATATTTTATCATCTCCATGCCTTGAAGGAATTTAATACAGGAAAACTTATTCATTACTAATCAGTTTGGATACTTGGAATTTGTACTGTACAATATTTTCAAGAAATTTTAATAATTATAGTGGAGTATAAATGGTGGACACAATTAGTTTTGTTTTACCTAAATCTGAGTATGAAGATTTCACATGGATTCTTCAAGATGAACATAATCCTGCTTCACATCCACCACTAATTGCTAGTGGGAGTCCTTTAGTAAAACCCCCTGATATAGAAAAATCAGATGAAATACCTGAAACATTGACTATCAATGGCTTTTACTATCTCCGTGAAGTTGAAGATAAAGATGCGAATCAATCTGTAAAATCCAGATTTCCACATGTTTCTCAACCTGAATCCGTCGAAGATATTACGAGATGGAGAAAAGATTGGTTACCTGAGATGGATAAACTGGTTGCTTTACTTGAAAATTTTGACCCTAATTCAGTTGAAAAAGGTAATTGGAAACAAATTTTACAAGACCATGATGATGAATATCGACGAGTTTTTCGAGGTATTCATGCGAATGCAGTAGCAACTGCCCATTTGGCGGCGAACAAATATTTAGATGAATATATAAAACAAGAAAATAATAGCAGTCGAGAAGAAGGAATGATGTTATTACAAGGTTTTTCAAATTGTTCTCTCGATCGGTCTATTGCTTTGTGGGAACTCAGTCGATTGATTAGAGGAGACGAAGATTCAATTCATGAAATTATAAATGGAGAATTTTCTTCAGAATTTCAAAATGCTCAACAATTTCTGGATTTATATAATGAAATGCTTAATAAATTTGGAAGTACAAGTAATAATGGCCTTCAGGATTTACCCACTTGGCGTGATGGGGCATCGATACCTATAGAAATAATTCGATCATATGCTCTACAGGATGATTCCAAAAGTCCGGTTGTTGCAAGCTTGCAACAAAAAAATAATCGAATGGATATGGAATCAATTCTTCGAGAAAAAGCCAAAAATAATTCCAAGTATCTTAATTTGATTAACTTAATGGAAATTGCTCAACACTTTCTTCCGAATTTAGAGGATCATAATCTTTTATGTGACCAGCAATGCGTATATTCATCGCGAATCAAATGGTTAAATATTGGGAAATACCTTAAGAGGAAATCCGTATTAATTGATGAAAATGATGTATTTTTTTATTCTAGAAATGAATTACTTGAAGCTTTAGAAAACGGGATTTCATTAAATCAGCAAGAAGTAGAAAATAGAAAAGATCTTCAGCAACAATTCCGGAAAATATCTCCTCCGCTTTTATTAGGAAAACCTTCTTCCACCTTTCAAGATGTTAATAGTATTCCTGCAGAAGGTTCTGTTCAAAAAATAATAAAAGGTAATCCAGCTTCGGCTGGAGTATATACAGGGATTGCAAGAGTTTTTGAATCTATAAATGATGCTCAGAAACTTCAAAATGGAGAAATCCTTGTTGTCAGAGCTTTGTCTCCTCCTTGGACTCCCTATGTAGCAATTGCAGGTGGGATTGTAACAAATTCTGGTGGTCCGCTATCCCATGGTGCCATTGTTGCTAGAGAATTTGGCGTTCCAGCAATTGTCGGAACTAAAAATGGGACAGATTTTATTCGGGACGGGATGAGTATTACGATAAATGGTACTGATGGAACTATTATTATTCAGTAACCTAAAAGACTATTTTGTGGCCACAATAAATAGTCTTTTAAATGGGAAAATGGTTTTTCCATCTTTACGAATGGGATAATCTCTAGATACAAGTTGAGCATATTGGTCAATAAAGAGTAGTTGTTCTTTCTTGTCTAACAAATCCAGCAGAGGTGGGATCAACGTTCCTTTCAACCATTCTAATACTGGATTTACACCTTCTAAAATCTGGATATATGTAGTTTCCCAAATGTTTATATGTGAGGTTATCGGATTTAATAAATCGTAGTATTCTTCGATCGAAAGAATTGGAAGTTCACGTAATTTTGGTAATAATTTATTGTTCCAATCACCACTTCTTACTACTTTTGCTAGATTGGAATGACTTGGTTCTCTCCAATTATTTGGTACTTGCATTGCAAATATTCCATTAGGATTCAGCGATTTTATCCATCCAGGAATAATTTCTGAATGGTTGTCAATCCAATGGAGTGCTGCATTAGTATAGATGATGTCTGGATTTACGTTGGGTTTCCAATTTTGCAATTGAGAATTTTCCCAGATGATATCTGGATAAGCTTCATTTGCTTTTCCTAACATTGTTTCGGAAGAATCAACTCCTATTACTGATGCTCCAGGCCATTTATTGTGCAATAAATTAGTTAAAGTTCCTGTTCCACAACCTAGATCATAAATTGTTTTAGGGGATTCAATAGTAATTTGTTCAAATAAATCAATGCCAGGACGTAACCGTTCATTTTTATATAATCCGTATTGGTCAGGGTTCCAATTTGTCCATGTATTCAAAGTAATCATCCTTTTAGTTTCGAATGTAGTAACCGAATTCCTTCATCTAGGTTTTCAAAGTTTTTCCAGTTTCCATAGTTTGGTTTCATGAGAGAAATGAGTGATGTAATCATAATATCTATTTCAATGTTATTGTTTATTGCCTTTTCTATCTGTGATGTTAAAACTTGAATTAAGTCTTTTGCAGCTATCAGGTCATCATATGAACCAATAGGACCATGTCCAGCCATAAATTTGTTAGTTGGAAGATAAAGTAGTTGATTAATTGTTTCTGGCCATTCTTTAGGGTAACTATCACCAAAAAAAGGGATTAAGCCATTCATAGCAACATCACCAGTAAATAAGACGTTTATTTCAGGAATATGTATAAATATATCTCCGCTTGTATGAGCTTTCCCAAAATAATGTAAAACAATTTTGTGCTTTGATAATTGCATTTCCAAGGTTTTTTCAAATGTTTTATTTGGAGGTGTTATTTTTACTGTTTTTGCTTCCTCTGACCATGGATCTTCAGAATTTATTACTTTTTTTCTCCATTGGTTATTCCATTCAATGTCATTCATTTCTTTATAACAGTTAATATGACCAATAATAGTTGAAGTAGTGAATTCTTCGTTTCCCCAAGCATGATCCCAGTGAGCGTGAGTATCAATTACGTGTGTGATGGGTTTGTTGGTGAGAAATTTAACGTCCTTGATAAGATCTCTAGCAAAGGACGGGACACGCAAAGAATCTATAATGATAACTTCTTCTTCATCAATAATAATTCCTGAATTAGTTAGTCCTTCATGTAATCGTGCAAAAATTCCATTTTCAAGTTCTATTATTGAAGCATCAGTTGTTATTGGCATATTTACCTCCGGGTACTTTTTCTTCCCTACATCTGTTTTTTTGCCTGAAAAATCTTTAGATAATGGTGGACTCCCTGGTGGGGTAGAACCCTATTGGATCATTATATTAAATATTTACATTGAATACATGAAATTGTTATTTCCTGCCCGCAAAGTGGATTTTCTTTTTGGAGTAAAATAGAATAATAACATTATGTTCTTTCGTAAAATATCTACAATATCGTTCATTGCCAGCTTTTGCATTTTGTTCTTACTATCCTTTGGTTGTTCAGGATCTTCGAATGAGATAGTTCCAGATTTTGTTCTTCCGGATTCGAAAGGATCCCAGGTTTCACTTTCTTCACTACTGGATGAAAATGAACATGTAGTAATTATTTTTTATAGAGGCCATTTCTGAGGAATTTGCAGATCGCAACTCGGTGAGTTGCAGCAGTTTCATCAGAAATTTCTTGAAAGAAATACTGAAATAGTTACCATAAGTATGGACAATCTTGAAAATGCAAAAGCTATGGCTGAAGTAACAGGAGCACAGTTTCGAGTTTTGTATGATCCTGAAGGAATGGTTGTACGCCGTTTTGGTGTATATAACATACTTGGGGACGGAGTTGCAGCTCCTTCAGCTTTTGTAATTGGCAAAAACAGATCTCTTGAGTGGAGTTACATTGGTAAAAACGCTGGAGATAGACCAAGTATAGATGATTTGCTGTCTAAGCTACATTAATTTTATTTCATTTATTTGTTAATTTATGTTTTGAATCAAGATGACTAATAAATATGCAGCAATAATTTTAATAGGTGTTTTTTTATTTCTAGGTTTTTTTGTTGCAGTATTTACTGACTATACTGATCACTTTTTTTCTCCGTAATTGTAAACTAAGTTTGATCTGGAACGGTGATAAAATCTACTTCTAATCAAAATTATTATTTATAAACAAGGCTAAGTAATTCTGATACTTTGTTGCTCATGGTTTGGATTATTAGTGGGTATTTGATGAATTAGTGTTGGCGACTTGAAAGCAATACTCGGGTTAGAATATCTAAGATAAGACCAAGGATTCCAATAATAATTATTGCTGCTATAAGTTCTGAGTATTCAAATCGGTCTCTTGTATCGAGAATGTAATACCCCAAACCGGAGTCCACACCCAACATTTCTGCAGGGACAAGAATTATCCATGCTAATCCTACTGCAAGGCGTATCCCAAGAAGTATCCCAGGACGCGTTGCAGGCCATACTACTTTTCGGAAGCTTTCAAATGGGGAAGCTCCCAAAGTTTTTGAAACTAATAGCCAACCCCTGTTTAATCGCCCTATAGATTCAGCAGTGTTAAGTGCAATTGGCCAAATTGCTCCAATAGCAATTAGAAAATAGACCGGGCTATCACCAACTCCAAACAGAATTATTGCAAGTGGTGTCCATGAAAGCGGAGAGATCATTCTTAAAAATTGAAAGACTGCTGTGCTGGTTAATTCGAAGAGTTTAATTGTTCCAAGCAAGAAACCTAAAGGAACACCAGTGACTATAGCGAAAAGCATTCCCACAACAATTCTTTTGAGACTAGCAGTAATGTGAATGTATGTCTCATCCGTAGTCATCAGGTCCCAGAAAGCTGAAGCTCCGTCGATTGGGCCAAATTGTGACAGTATGCTACTTTTATCTATAAATACCATCACAAGTGCCCAGATACCTACGAATGAGACTAATCCTACAAAGCTAAGTACTATTATTTTTATAGAACTAATTTCGAAATATTTTTTTAGGGTGCTAGTCATACGCTTATTATTTCAGTTCTTGTATAATCCTCAGGAATATTGAACTTTTCTGTTCCTCCGAGTTTTTCAATTGCTGTTTTAGCAAAGTTGTCATTAACAAGATCTTGATGGGCTGTTAGAGGGTTAAGATTATCAAGGAATGAATTATCACCTTCAACAATAGTCTCTCTTAAGCTTTTGATTAGTTCTTGTGTATAAGATGGGAATGGGAAAGGTTGAAAACCAATTCTTTGATTATCCCATTCTGGGTGTGTTATTGCGCCTGAAGGGACATATTCACTATGATCATAATGGGTCATAGCATATTCAATTGCTTTAAGTGGTTGAGGAAGATAATTTCCTCCATCTTTGGATAATAATCTTGCAGCCTCAACTTTGTTGTTTGCAGCAAATAACTGTGCTTCTGCAATGGAAGTAACAGCAGCCTGAGTAAAGTTAGGGTTGTTGACGACGTCTTCTTCGTGCATTACTGCTACACAGCAGGCATGTTTATACCAAACATCACCAGTGAACCTAAGAACTTTTCCAATGTTGTTAACTTCTGCAACAGCATTAAATGGATCAGCGACAATATAACCGGATATAGAATCGTTTGATAAAGCTACAGGCATATCTGGGGGTGGTAATACAACTAATTTAACTGTTTTTCCAGATACAGAAGGTTCACCTAAAGTAATTGCCTGTAAGCCTTCTTTTCTTAGTAGCATTTGAAGTACTACATTATGTATTGAATACCAATAGGGAATTGCCACGGTTGTTCCAGCTAATTCTGCAACTGAATTTATATGATCTTTTACTGTAAGTGCAGATCCATCCATATGATCCCAAGCAACAAGTTTCAATGGAAAATTCTTTGAGAATCTTAACCAAATTGCCATGGGCATTAAGAGGTGGACTATGTCAACCTGTTTAGATTGGAACGCTTCTGCAACCGTATTCCAGCTTCTCATCAAGGTTGGTTTTTCAACTTGCAAGCCATTTTTTTCATATGCGCCTGTTGCATGTGCCAGAAGTAAAGGTGACGCATCAGTAATTGGCAGATATCCGACTCGTAAAGTGGTTTTTTCTAAGTTACCATTTGTTTTTAATGAAGTAGCAACTGAGGTGTTTACAGAAGCAGTACTCGAAGTGCTTTCATCGTCGGAAGTGCCACATGCTGCAAGTGCAGGACTTAATAAAGCACCTGCTCCAGCAAGAGCTGATAGTTGGATAAATTTTCTTCGGGATACTTGCATGATTTACTCCTTTTTTTTACTGGGCAAGTTCTTCTAATGCTAATGGGGTAGGGCCATAATTTTGTAGTATTTCCTTTTTAATTTTATTGTGATCAAATTCTCCACTATTCTTCAATGAGGAAATATCCCATGTTTTTGTAATCTTGGATGGGTTAGGACACATAAGTACAATTCGATCGGCCAAACGTAATGCTTCTTCAACATCATGTGTAACAAGAACTATTGTAAGATTGCGTTTTTCTTTAATTTCTAATAGCCAATCTTGGAGGTGTGATCTAGTATTTGGGTCTAGAGCTGCAAACGGCTCATCTAGCAGAATCATTCCTGGGTCAACAATTAAAGTTCTAGCAAATGTTACTCTTTGTGCTTGCCCACCTGATAGTTCATTAGGGAAAGAATTGGCAACTTGGTCTATTCCAAATTCCTTTAATAGTTCGATTGAATTGTTATCGACTTTTGCTTTTGAATTATTAGAAAAATCCAAACCTAACTGGACATTTTCTTCAGCAGTAAGCCATGGATATAGAAGTGGTTCTTGAAAGACCATTCCTATTTGAGAATTGCCTGTTTCTGTAATAGTACCAGTGGTAAGTTTTTCTAGCTTGGCGATAATTCTTAGTAATGTAGATTTTCCACATCCACTGGGACCTAGGAGAATTAGTATTTCGTTATTCCTGACTTCAAGGTTTATGTCTTCAAATACTTTGGTTCGGTTCGATTTTTTGAAATATTCTTTTGATCCATTATCTATTTTAACTGCGATAGAATCCATTTTAATTGTACCTCTGTTGGTGCTTGAATTGGTAAAAATGCTGCCTCACGAAAGCGTCTTGAAGATGCAGAAGAAGTTGCATAAGCTCTTCCACCTTGCAACTTGAGTTCAAGGTTGACAGCTGAAATAGCTAGTTGTGCGAATTCAAGACGAATTTGTAATAATTCTCTAATAATTTCATCAATATCAAGTTTTGAATAACTGTCATCATTCATACGAGAAGTGAGATTGTTGAAAGTATCAACAAATTGAATGTGGTCATCTGCAAGTACTATGCTTTGACCCTTTAGTAGGGGTTCAGATTCTTCCAATGATCTTGCTGCTAGGCCTTGGCAAAAACTGGATTGCAAGATCAAAAATACTGGCAATATTGTTTGCATAAAATTTTTAAAATCTCGGTTAATAATTAGTGATTCATCAACTTTTAGGTCTGAAATGTTTATGGAAGTACTAAAGGTTTGCTGTAATCCAAGAAGATCCATGTATTTATTTGGTTTTAAACCAGGCGTCCCTCCTGGAATTGCTACAAGTATGGTTTCTTCTGTTTCGGAAATTGTTGCAGCCGTTACTACAATGAAATTTCCTACAAGATTAGATGCCCAACGTATTTGACCGTTGATGACTACAGATTCTGTAGATTCTGTAGCTGTTACAGGAATTGGAGTTCCTATAAGAAAATTTGCAGTTCCTGGTCCTAGAGCAGTTGAACCCAAAAGTGATACTTCCCTTAATTCACTAATAAACGAATTAATAAAATCATTAGGATATTGTGTTTGGTGCAGGTATTCGAGCACCATTCTATGTGCCCATGAACAAAATGCTGAAGTCATATCTTCATATGCAACACTTGCAATTGCTTGTGCTACTTTTCGTGTTTTGTTCAATGATGTTTTAATATCTGAAAGGTTTCCAAGTTGATCGGTCATCACTGGATCAGTTCCAAAAAGGAATACCAGACCTTCATTAACTGCTAATTCAGCTTTATCTATTAATGCTGAGCGTTCACTGAAATACTCAGAAATTTCAGTGATAGGCGTAAAGTTAATTTTAGGTAATGTAATATTAGTCATTGTTAATATTTCCTATCTTGGTTAGACGATCAATAGGAGTACTTACAGCCTCTCGAGCTCTTTTTACTGCATCATCGTCAGGTGCATCATATAAGCACAAACATTTGACCATATCTTCGCGGACATATGTTCTTAAGAATGTAGTTTCTGGAACATTTGCATAAAGGGGAGATTTCTCTTTCTTTCGTTGAAGATAGGTGTCCATGGTTAATTCTGCGGGAAGATCCCATTCTACAAGATAGTTTGCTTCGCTAGCTCTTTCACGAACTTCATCAATAGTTGCCCCAATGATTCTAACTGGGGAAACATCATCATAAGGAATTCCAGCTTTTGTTAATCCTGCTTCGAGAATAATTTTTGAATTTGCTTCACTTACTCCGTATACAATTTGCAGTTGTTCCCCAAAGAAAAACTCAACAGGAGATCCTCCTGCTTGAGCGATTGTCTCGGCAAGTGATGTAACAAGATTCGCAAGCTCGTTTTTATCAGTTGTGTTTGTTTTTTTCTCTATTAAAAATAAATCCACCTTGAACTCCTTAGGATTATAAAATTCACAAAAAAAGACCTCACTAAAGGAGGTCATTTACTTTCTCGCACTTATTACTATTTTTTAGTTACACGCGCAAATGCCTCCATTGATGATTGAAGCAACAACAAAGGCAAGCACCAGTCACAGTGCTTTGAGAAACTTTTATTTTTTGAATAGTATCGTTCAACATATATTAGTGCTTTTCTCAGAAATTTTGTGTGATTTCATTCACACAGCAATATTGAAATTTAGACCAAGTATAGCTCAATGTCAAATTTTATAGTTTTTAGAAATAAAGAACGGGGGTAAGCTTACCCCCGTTCTTTATTTTATTGAATTAGCTAATCGATATGTTATTTCTTTTTTGTAGTGCGCGACAGGAAGTTTTCATATAGTGCGTCTGCTTTTTCCTGTGAAAGTGATCCAGATTCAACTTTCTTGTCTAGGTTTTGCTTTAATGTTTTAGAGGATATAGGTTTCTTACTCTTGTTGAATTTGCCCATATGGTTTTTCCACATTTTTGAAGCTTGCTCTTTATCAATGGATCCTTCTTTAAGTTTATTTCCAAGCTGTGACTTAAATTTTAATGATTTTGGTGAATACTGGAATTTATTGGAGGGTTTGCCTATTTTTTTCTGTGGCTTATTTCCTTCTTTGCTATTCATTTTATTTTCTAAATTGTTATAGAATTCTTCAGCTTTTTCTTGAGTAATTACTCCTGATTGAACTTTTTTAGTTATATTTATTTTTGCTTCACTCAGTTTACGTTGCTTTGTTTCTTCCCCTATTTCCATTTTAACTTTTTCCATGGCTTCGGAAAGATTTGAGGGTTCAATATTTAATATTGCCGCGACTCTATTTACAAATTCATTCTTTTTATTTTTCTTATTATCAGATTCTTGTGCCGAGATGGGATTAATAAGCAATGCTGCTGACGCAGTAATCAGACATAATGTAATAAGAGAGATAATTAATATTTGAAATTTGTTGTATTTGGCTACATTATTGATTGATTGATTGATTCTTTTCATCATTGATTCTCCTTAGTAGTGATATGGTGTCTAGTGATCACACTAATAACAACGCTGAAAACACCAAAAAGATAGTTTTCTATGTTTTAAAATTAAAATCCTTAGGTGTTGATTAGATATTATTCAAGAATAACAGATCAAGTATTATTATGTATATGTTTTACATGTTTGTTATGTCTTGTTTGATACCATAAGTCGTGCTAGTATCCCGATACTGTTATTTGTAAAGCTCTAAGGAGGGGATTTATGACTGATGATTTGGGATTAAATGCAGGGAGTTTAGATATTAAGTCTGTTGGACCTATTGCCTTTGGACCACCAGGTATTCTGTTTGTAGCAGATAATGCAAATGCGAGTATTTTTGCTATTGAAGTCGATGATAGTGGAGATGCTAGTCAAGAGCATTCTGTTAAAGTTGATAAATTGGACACACTTATAGCTTCACATCTTGGTTGCCCTCGTTCGGAAGTTTTTATTCGAGGAATGGCTGTTAGCCCGTCTTCACAACAAACATATCTTTCGGTAATGCGTGGTTCTGGAGATGAAGGATCAAGTGCAATTCTTAGAATTGGCGTAGCTGGTACTATATCAGAATTATCACTAGATAATGTTAGGTTCTCCAAGGAAACAATCTCTGACGCTGCTGATAGTAGTGATGAGCGCAAAGAAGTTCGACTTCTTCGTGGAGAACGAGAAGGAGAAGATGTTTATTTTGGGCAAAATAAATATAGGGTTGTATACGATAAATACCGAACAATCACGGTTACGGATATGTCCTTTGTTGATGGAACACTTCTTGTTGCAGGAGCATCAAATGAAGAATTCTCTTCAACATTTAGACGATTAGAATTTCCTTTCAAAGGAAGTTCTAAAAATAACTCTTTAGAAATCTATCATGTTTCTCATGGGAAATATGAAACTGCTTCACCAATTCGTAACTTCAGGTTGTATAACCAAAAGAAAAATGTGGTAGCAAGTTATACTTGTACTCCGGTTGTTAATTTTTCTGTTGATGATTTTACTTCTGATGGCCACGTGAAAGGTAAGACAGTCGCCGAACTTGGATCAGGAAATACTCCTCTTGGTATGGTTTCATATCTCCATGACGGTGAGGAATACATTCTCGTTTCAAATTCTCATTATCCATTAATGAAAATAGCATGTAAGGATATTAATAGTCAGGATGAACTTACTGAGCCAAAAGAGCCTTTGGGTGTTAAGCGTGAGAATCTTCCACATGAAGGTGTGTTGCAAATGGACAACCTTAATGGCAGTGAGGTAATCATGCTCCAGGAAGATTCTTCCGGCAATTTTAATCTCAGGTCATATAGCACAGCAACATTATGAACTTGAGGCGACAACTTCTTCTTGATTGGTCTGTAGACCAATCAAATTTGTTGACTATTAGAGGTTGGACAGGAAAAGAAATAAATCATATAAGAGGGCTCAGTGATTCCGAGCTAAATAGTAGCTTTAGTCTATTACTTACAGAATTTATTGAGCCCTTTTTACATGGGGATGATTCTGTGCAACCAATTTCAGGTTCCTTTCAGATAGAAGGTGATTCAATAAATTTTATCTCAAGATTTAATTTCATGAGTGGTGTTAACTATTCATTTGTAATTAAAGAAGATGTAGAAAATAAACAATTCGAAACAGAATTCTGGTCTATTGAACGACCGTTAATGCGAAGTGCTCCTTCAACTTCAATATTGGGCGTATATCCAAGCGGATCTGAAATTCCTTTGAACCTTTTAAAAATATATGTATATTTTTCCTCAAAAATGAGTGAAGGATTTGCAGCACGGAATGTTCAATTTCGTGATGCTTCAACATCACAAGTTATTCCAGATGTTTTCCTTCCTATGGACCCTGAACTATGGGATGAATCCCGTACAAGGCTAACGCTTTTGTTAGATCCTGGACGAATTAAGAGAGGGCTTGTGCCAAATATGGAAACAGGATATCCACTTAATGAAGGAGTTTCTGTAGCAGTTACAGTTGATAAAACTTTTCAAGATTCAACAGGAAGAAATTTAGTGGATGGAATTCAAAAAGAATTTAATGTTGGCAAAGCTTTGCGTTTAAAGGTTAATCATATTTTCTGGAAATACACTATTCCTTCAATAGATTCTTTTGAACCTTTTTCTATAAATTTCGATCGTCCGCTTGACAGAGGATTGTTGGAGAATAGTTTGAAAATCGTTGATTCCCAAGGTCAATACGTTCAAGGAGAATCCTTTGTTGATATTGGAGAACATTCATGGCACTTAATACCAAAATATAAATGGATTACTAGTGATTATCAGCTTATTATTAACCCTTTGCTCGAAGATTTGGCAGGTAATTCACTCATAAGAGTTTTTGATAGAGATGTTGAAAATAGTAATGATGATCCTATTGAAAATAATGAATTTTCATATACTTTCAAGTGTGTTGAAAATAGTTCGTAATGTTTTGTGATGGTAATCCAATATAATTTGAGGTGACTGTGAATCGTGTAGCATTTATTTATGATGATATTTTGACTAGACATGTGTTAAGTAACGATCATGTTTTTGTTCCAGCTAGATTGCGCTACACCTATGAATTGCTAGAATTTCTTGGTGCTTTTGGATTGTTAAATTCAACAATCCATCCCCCAAGAAGTGCCTTACTAGAAGAATTGTTGTCATTCCATACAAAAGAATATGTTGAAGTTGTAAGATTTCTTAGTGAAAATGATCGATCAATAGATGGCACAAAATATAATTTCTCTTTTGATGGAGACAATCCTATATATAAAGGAATGTTTGAATCTGCTTTATTGACTACAGGTGCATCAATTGTTGCTGCTGAAGAGTTGATGCAAGGACGAGCAGATATTGCAGTTAATTTTTCGGGTGGACTACATCATGCTATGCCGAATAAGGCTTCAGGATTTTGTATTTTTGATGATCCAGTAATAGCTATTAATTCTCTTGTAGCTAATGGTCTTCGTGTTGCTTACATTGATGTTGATTGTCATCATGGAGATGGAGTTCAACTCGCATTTGATAATACCGACCAGGTTATTACTATTTCACTCCATGAGTCAGGAGAATTTTTATTTCCAGGTACAGGTTTTACCAATGAAATTGGCGAAGGATCAGGCACAGGTTACTCAGTTAATATTCCATTACATCCATACACTGATGATGATACATATCTTTGGGCATTTGATAATATAGTGCCTCCTATAATTGAATCATATAAACCAGATGTACTTGTTACACAACTTGGTATTGATACTCATGTGGGAGATCCAATTACTCATTTAAGGCTTACTGTTCAGGGTTTTACAGCAATTGTAAAAAGGTTATCAACTTTATCTCCTGGTCGCTGGCTAGCTCTAGGAGGTGGTGGATATAATATCAGTGCAGTAATAAGAGGATGGTCCAGAGCATTTGGTATTATGCTTGAAAACGAATGGCCAAATGAAATCAATAATCCTATTGCGGATAGATATGACATACACTTTTTTGATGACCCTGTTCAGGATTCCATGCCAGAAAATATACGTGAAGAAATAAAAAAATATGCTGAAAGAAGTGTTGCAAAAATTCAGGAATTAGTTTTTCCAATTCATGGACTTTAGTTATGTTATTTTGTGTAGAATAGTCATAACTATTATAGAATTATATGAAGGTGAATTTTGACTAGATCACGGATACGTTCAATTTTAGTTTCTTGCATAGTAATAATGCTCATAGGACTTATAGCTGTTTCAATGAGTTCAAGGAGTATCGAGTTTGAGGGAATTCCAGTTGTTTTCTTGTGTGCTTTCATTGCGGTTGGAATTCAATGGATTGTTTTTATTCCTTCATACATTGCTCAAACCGAACATTATTTTGATCTGTCTGGAACAATCACGTATTTAAGTCTTACAGGATTTATCTTTTTTACCCTTAACAAAATTGGTTCAGTAGATACAAGAACTTTAATAATCGGCATTCTGGTTGGTGTTTGGGCCCTTCGACTTGGAACATTTTTGTTTACTCGTGTCAAACGAGATGGTTTTGATCGAAGATTCATAGAATTGAAACCGAATTTCTTACGATTTTTCTCCGTATGGAATCTTCAAGCATTATGGGTATTTCTTACATTTGCAGCTGGTATTGCAGCGATGACTTCAATTGAAAAAAGTTCTATAGGGATTATTGAATATTTTGGATTGGGTTTATGGATATTTGGATTTATGTTTGAGATTATTTCTGATCGTCAAAAGAGAAAGTTTCGTGAAAATCTGCAAAATAAAGATAAATTTATTTCTACTGGTTTGTGGGCTTGGTCTCAACATCCTAATTATTTCGGAGAAATTGTTCTTTGGATTGGCATTGCAATCATTGCAGCACCAGTACTTGAGGGATGGCAGTTAATAACCTTAATTTCCCCAATATTTGTTTTCGTTTTACTTACAAAAATTAGTGGGGTCCGATTGCTTGATATTGGAGCAAAAGAACGTTGGGGTCAAAACCCTGAATACTTGACTTATATATCAAAAACCCCAGTATTATTTCCGAACCCATTTCTTTAATGAGTTCCAGAAGAAATTTTTGTATAGGAATTAGGTGGAATGATGAGTAAGTTATTTTCCTCAATAGAAATTAGAGGTTTGAAAATAAAAAATCGAATTTTTGTTTCTCCTATGTGTCAGTATTCAGCAGAAGATAATAACGGTAAACCTACCGATTGGCATACCGTGCACCTTGGAAGCAGAGCTATTGGGGGAGCAGGTTTGGTTATGTTTGAAGCAACCGCTGTTACTCCTGAGGGAAGAATAACTCCAAGAGATTTAGGGTTGTGGTCTGATGACCAGATTGATTCATATGCCGATATAGCTAATTTTATACAGAAACATGGTGCTGTTCCTGCTATCCAACTTGCTCATGCTGGCAGAAAGGCATCTCATGATGTTCCCTGGAAAGGGAATACCACTCTTACAAGTGATGATGGAGGATGGAATGTCGTTGCTCCTAGTTCAATTGCATATGATAAAAATTCCCTAATTCCTCAAGAACTCAGTATCGAAGAGATTCATAAAATAACAAAATCCTTTGCTGATTCAGCTAAAAGAGCAATTAATGCTAACTTGAAGGTGATTGAATTACATTTTGCGCATGGATATCTCGTATGCGAATTTCTTTCCCCATTATCCAATAGAAGATCTGATATATATGGTGGTTCTTTTGAAAACAGGATCCGTTTTCCAATTGAAATCGTTGATGCTGTAAGAAATTCTATTCCAGATGCAACACCACTTTTTGTTCGATTGTCCAGCACTGAATATATGGATATGGGTTGGACTATTGAGGATTCAGTATTATTTGCCAGAGAATTAAAAAGTCATGGTGTAGATTTAATTGATTGCTCATCAGGAGGCAATTCTCCAGAACAGAAAGTTGAACTTTATCCTGGCTATCAAGTGGATTTTTCGGATCAAATTCGTACTGGTGCAAATATACAAACTGGTGCTGTTGGTCTTATAACTGAACCATCACAAGCAAATGGAATTCTTGAGAATGATCAAGCAGATGTTATTTTTATGGGTCGTGAACTTTTAAGAAATCCTTATTGGCCCTTGTATGCTGAACATTATTTAGATAAATCTGTTGATTCCTGGCAAAATCAATATTTACGTGCTACACCAGATTCAAGTCCTTCTTTTTGGCTTGAAACAAAAAAATAAGAAATGCTTTCGAGGTAGTTAATCATGAGAATTGTATTATTCAACGGAGGAAATGTTGGTTTATTACTTGATAATGGTGTTATTAATTTAAGCGACAATCTGAAACCATTAAAAAATCTCACTGGTCAATTGGCGATTAATACCCTGATTGCAGATCTTAATAACTTAAAGTCAAGAATTGATGAAATGAAAAATTCGGGAAAACTTCTTTCTTTAGATGAAGTAAAGTTAGAAGCCCCATTACCTTTCCCAAATAAAATCTTATGTATGGGAGGGAATTTTACCGAATTTGGACACAGAAAACCTGGACCCATGTGGGGATTTTTGAAATCCTCTACTGCTATTATTGGTCCTAATGATACTGTTGTTTTGCCACCTGAAGATGTAAACATTTTTCATCATGAAGCTGAGCTAGTCCTTGTTTTTGGAAAAGATGGTAAAGATGTAAAGGAAGAAGATGCGTTTGATTATGTCTTTGGATATACATGTGGTGTGGATGTTTCTGCACGAATGCCTGTAGCACCTGGTTCAAGCATTCCTGAATTTCAGCCATGGCGTGGGGTTTCTGTTCATAAGTCATATGATACCTTTGCCCCAATTGGCCCTACAATTGTCACTATTGATGAAATTCCAGATCCACAAAATTTACAAGTTAAACTAACAGTAAATGGGGAAGTAAGAGGTGATTTTAATACTTCGGATATGGCCCATTCAATAGCAAAGTCAATCGAATTTGTTAGTTCCTTTGAAGGTTTTCAAGCTGGTGATCTTCTTTATACTGGGACAAATCATCAGGGGCTCGGTGCAATGCAAGATGGGGATGAGATAAACATTTCAATAGAGGATGTTGGAGAGTTTTCTTTTAGTGTTGAAGATTCTTTGAAGCGTCAGTGGGATAGAGGGATAGATGAAGAAACTGCACAGGATATGCGTGAAGGAACCGGGGGCCCGGGTAGAAGGAAGCGACCAAAATAGTTCAAACTTCTAAATGAGATTAATCCGATATCCCATACTTTTACTTTTTTCACTGGTGATTATATTATCAGTCTATTTTTATAGTCATAGAACAGAGATTTATTTCTTTATCCAGTTTTGAATGATTGCGTTAAATTCCTCTGGCTTATCTAACGATACTACATGCCCTGAACCAGGTACATCAACTGATTCTAAATTTGGACAAGCCTCCTTCATCCTTTCTAGCACATCGTCTGAGACTGTAACGCTTTCTGCTCCTCTTACTTCAAGAATTGGAAATTGTATAGAACGTAATGCCTTCCAGTATCTTTCTATAAGTTCAGGACTTTGCATATCTATAAGTGGGGTTGTTATGAGAATGGGATCTGTCTTCCATCGGAATGGACCATCATTGTTGTCTTGAATTAATTTTCGCTGAAGATCACTACGGAGTCGATCTCCGGGAGGCCATGGGTTCTCACTTCTTATAGTTTGGAATGCTATATCAAAAGTATCAAATTCAAGTGGTCTAGGAGGACGTTGTACAACTATACCAGAAGGTTCAACGCCAATATCTACAAGAACGATTTTTTCAACTTTTTCCGGGTTATTTACAGAATATAAAAGTGAATTCCATCCACCCATGGATGAACCTACTAGGATGCATTTGGATATGTTCTTTGCAATTATAAAAGCTTCAAGATCTTCAACAAATCGGTCCCTGTCATAACCACTTTCAGCCCATTGGCTATCTCCATGTCCGCGTTGATCTAAGGCATAGACATGAAATTTATCTGACATTGCTGGTCCAAACTTGTCCCATATTCCTGCATGTGCACTATGGCTATGCAAGCAGATAATAACAGGGTTACCAGGGGTTCCCCATTCAAAATACCGTATTTGAATTTCATTTAGAATGATGTCTTTTCCTTCGGGAAGGTTCATGTAGATATCCTCCATTGATTATTATCTTCATTAAAACAAACTTGAGTCTAATAATACATGAAAATGTTGAGATTTAAAGTAAAATTTTTGCTATACTCATTCTGTTATGAGTCAAGATGATGAAGTAATATCCAAAGACCATAAAGGTAGTGTCTATAACAGGGTTGGTGGATTAATCTTTTTTACTGATCTTGTTGAGAAATTCTACAATATTGTAGAGAATGATCCTCTTTTAAGGCCTATGTATCCTGAAAATCTTACCCCCGGCAAAGAACATTTAGCAGGATTTCTTGCTCAATATTGGGGAGGACCAATGGAATACACACAAATGAGGGGACACCCAAGATTGAGGATGAGACATTCACCTTTTACTATTGGAAAAAAGGAAAGAGATAGATGGGTTTCTCATATGCTTAGTGCATTAGATGTTATGGAAATCTCGACTGAGGACAAAAGATTAATTAAAGAATATTTTGAAAACACAGCTACCTTACTTATAAATAATGGGAGTGTCTAACGAAGATATTTTTTTATGCTGTGTAATTATTTTTGGTGTGTATATCACGCTACTGTTCATTCGAAATTGTGAGTGTCTATGAAAATGTTTTAGTTCGCATTAATTTAGAATTTATTTTCAATAATAAATCAATTGAGGAGGGTAATATTTAATGAAAAAAGAGGAAGGTTTGCAAAGTATTGTTAAAACATGGGATGAATTTATTGAAGCGGCCAAATCTGTTTCAGAGCTTGAAAAACCAGGAGTTGTGGGTTCGTGGAATCTTCGTGAATCTTTGATTCATGTGGCTGTATGGGATTATGAGTTAATGAAAGCAATTCAAGGATATATAAAAAATCAACAAAAACCAGAATACTCTAATATGACTTCAGATAGGATAGATGCCCTTAATGCACAACAGGTTGAAGATTACAAACATTTATCAATAGCTGAGGTTTGGGATTTGTTAGATAATAACCATATGGTACTGGTGGAATTTCTAACACAATTACCTGATGATGTGTTTATGCCTGAGACTTTTAATGGAGATGCAATTAGAGCTGAAACATGGGAACATTATCAAGAGCATAAATCTGATATTGATAAGTTTATCGAAAATAACAGTGCATAATTTTGACTTCAAACTAAGATTATTATTTTATGAAATATAGTATTTGGTTTAAGAATTACCTCAAGAATCCATTAAAACTTGGTGCTATATTCCCTAGTGGAGAACATCTTGCTCGTAAAATGACTGAACATCTCGAGTATTGGAATGGTGGTCATATAGTAGAACTTGGCCCAGGAACTGGATCGTTTACTGAAGCTATTTTGCAGCGAGGAGTTTCAGAAGATAGATTAATATTGATTGAACAATCCTTAGATTTTGTGGTTTATTTAAAAAGCAAATATCCCTTAGCTACAGTTATTCATGGAGATGCACTTGATCTTCAGAAACATCTTCTTTCTTACGGAGTTGATGAAGTTGAGAGTATAGTTTCTGGGATACCTCTTGTATCTATAGGTAGAAATCTTGGTGCGAGGATATGTGATAACTCTTTTGAGGTTTTAAAATCGGGAGGAACAATTTCGCAGGTGACATACTTTATGGTTTGTCCTGTTCAAGATGAAATTATTGATAAGCATCGTGCTAAAAAACAATTTTCAGGAATTGTTATAAAAAATTTACCACCTGCGTTTGTTTGGATTCTTTTAAAGCAATAACCTATGATACGATTGATAACAAAAAGTTGAATACTATAAGTCTTAATAATTCTGAGGTTCTTTAGCCAATAAAAGCATAAAAAAAGTAGATGAAATAGCTATTATTCCTGCTATAAGCCATCCGGTATTATATGAATTGGTAACGTCAACGAAATGACCAAATAATGGAGGCATAATTACAACTCCCAGTCGCACAATTGGATTTGTTATGCCAATGACCGTACCACTTCTTTCTGGTCCTGAAATTTCTGTCATGTATGCAGTAAATATGCCAGGCCAAGACATAGCTGTTGCACCAATAACTATAAATATGATGGCACTTAGAACTCCAGAAGTTTCTATACTCACAAAAGTTATTGCAAAAAATCCTATTGTTGCTATGAAGCCTATAATTCCTAGAGTTATTTTTCTACGACCATTAAAAATATAATCACTTACTGCACCCCATAATACTCGAGCAATGACACTAGCCAACAGTGTCATGCTTAGATAGCTACCACTTACATTTTCAGAATAATTTAAAGCCTCAATGAGATATAAAATCAAATAAGAGAGTACTATCACTTGAAGTCCTACAAAATTGAATGCCCATATTGTTAAGACGAGGATGTCACGATTCTTTGCAATACCTATTAAATCTTTAATAGAAATTCTGGTGCTAACCTTGGTCGTATTTTGATTGTCTTGGTACATTGTTAAAGTGATAACACCCAAAAGAAGCATAGAGCTTGCAATAAAAATAATTGAAATACGCCACCCGTATGACAGTGCCAGAGATGGCAAGGTTAAAGCTGAGATTGCTCCAGCAATTGGAGGTCCTGTTTGCTTTATACTCATTCCGAGTGCTAAAGTTTTTCTAGGGACCCAGTCAATAATTTGCTTAGAAGTAGAAGGATAAAATGGCCCGACTCCCACTCCTATAAGTAATCCAATAAATAATGCAATCCATAAAGAATTAATTAATCCAAATCCAAGAACAGGAAATACAGTGTAAAGAAGGGTGGTTACAAGGATACGTTTTGCTCCCCAACTATCAGATAGCCACCCACCAATCACTACTGTTATCATGCTTGTGCTCATAACTGCTGAGTAAATTAATCCAACCTGAGCCCGAGTTAGTTGTAAATCATCTCGAATAAATGGATACAATACAGGAATTCCTTGACCGACAAGGCCATCACCGATCATTGCTAGGGTGGATAATCCAATTACCCACCAGTAATAAGGTATTGTTTTAATTCTATTCATTACTTTATGGAAATCGAGTAAATGAATGTAGATAATTGCGGGCTTGTCATACTGAGTATTAAACCATAATTAACAAAATCATTGAAGAAGCCAATTTTTATAAGTACAATCTTGAATCCATAATCAATCTGTGGGGGTGGTTAAAATGTACGGAAAAATGGAATTAGGACTTAATGAAGCTCAAGTTTCTATTAATACAATACTTACCAAAGCAATGGAAAATGAGGAACGACCTATTGCAATATCTGTAGCTGATCGGAATGGTAAAATGATTGCTTACGTAAGAATGGATAGATGTGCTCCTTTACCACAAAAAATTGCTATAGCAAAAGCGTATACATCTGCAATCATGGGAGATGATACTGGAGCTATTGCTCAAAGAATGAAAGAAGCTAACAGGAAAAATTCAGATTTGGGTGATCCTGGTTTAATGTTTCTTCAGGGCGGTGTCGTGATAAAGCATTCAGATGGTACTGTCCTAGGGGGGATTGGAGTTAGTGGGCTTGCAGCTGACGAGGATGAAGAGCTTGCAAGAATTGGACTTAATTCTATTCAACATTTATTAAATTAATCATTTGTGCTTTATTTGGTGAGACGATGATTCTTAGCTGCTCCTAAAGGGAAAACCAGTGCTTCTTTAATAATGTTATTTTCTACCTCTTCAGGATTTCTATGAGTTAGCCCAAAATTTCTCCAAACGGCAACCATCTCATTGTTCTGATTCCAGTAAATTCTTTCGGCGACTGTCCAAAATGCTTGAGGATCAATTCTGATAGCTTTGATGTACACGTCTGAGTATCTTTCTGATACTGAAATGTGGTCTCCAACCAGAACTGGCTTGAAAAATTCCCATTCTGTGGAAAGATTGATACCGCTTACTCCAATAGAAGGCATAGGAGGAAGTGTTTCCAAAGCAGCTGCAGGAGGCCACCTAGGGGCATCCCCGGAAACGACAGTTAGTGCTGTCATCGGAACAGGAGTGCCATGAAATCTACTTGATTTGCCATATTCAGGATCTAGATATAATGGGTTTTCATCACCAATACTATGGCAAAATCTACGTATTGGATCGTATTCAACGGGATACAAGGCCTTTGAAGGGGATGTTTCAATTCCTATGAATTTTTTAGCTTTTTCTAGAATATCTTCTGCTGTTACTTTGTTCATTTAAAACCTTGTTAATTAAATTTAATTATTAGTGATTATAGAAGTTTTTAGATGCAAACATGTTTTATGTAGTAATAAATTACTTGAGAAGTCATCAAAATACAGCATTAATTAATGCAATAACACTGAATAGTAATAACCAATTACGTATTTAATAATCAAAAAATTTATACTACGCTGTTTCACCAACAACATATGTGCCATCAGTCCAAGTGGGTTCGGATTCAAGGTGTTCCATCATTTTTAAAAATGATTCATGTTGTAAAGGGTCATTTGCATTTGCAACGTGATCCTCTTTAGTTTCAAAAACCGCAACACCAATCCAATGGTCTTTATCATCTGGTTTCATTACAAACCATGCCACCATTCCTTTTGGTTTAACTTGATTGCCTCTATCGTTAAAAGTCTTTTGCAATGCCTCTTCATGCCCAGCCTTTACATGAAGATTGAATATAGTCCCATACATTGAAATCCTCCATAAATATTATAAATTACTTGTGATTTATGCTAAATTCTCTCGTTCCTCTGTTGTTGCGATTTTGAAAATTGTCCAATGTCTCAATTGGGCTACCTCTAAACCATCTTGATCTCGCAGTAGAACATCAAAATTTGCAAAGTGATGAGCTTTTCTTTCATAAACATCCAATAAGTGTGCACCACCAATTATGGAATCACCAACCTTAACACTTTTTCGATGTTGTACCCTGCTTTTTGTGTGCATAGAACTTGGAACTGAATAATTATGTCGAAGTAATTGTTCTCCCCATCCTGCAACCCATGAAGGGTGGGCTATACCTTTTTTTCCAGTAAAAAGAGAATTTCCAAGAATTTGTTTCTGTGTGGTAAATTCATTACAAAGTTCTTCAGAAAAATTCACCTCCATTGCTAACCAGTCAGCAGGTGTAGATGTTCCTTCAAGTGTTAATTCCCCTTTATCTGGATTGTCTGTTGGTGCCATTTCCGTAGGTTTTACAAGTTCATC
>CEUZ01074189.1_pt1 | contig 27406 bp, 29 predicted proteins | sample 361511 | NCBI WGS metagenome assembly CEUZ01 (sample SAMEA2622822, study PRJEB7988) | marine metagenome | biome: marine biome (ENVO:00000447); feature: surface water layer (ENVO:00002042); material: "saline water (ENVO:00002010), including plankton (ENVO:xxxxxxxx)" | depth 5 m | reverse complement strand
AAAATATTGGTGATTGATTATGGCTCACAATATACACAATTAATTGCTCGAAGAATAAGAGAACTTCAAACATTTTGTGAAGTGATTCCATTTAACAAAATAAATAAAAAAATTTTAATTGATACGACTTTATCAGGTATTATTATTTCAGGAGGTCCCAATTCAGTAAAAGATAGCAAATCACCTAAATTAGATCGTAAAATTTTAAATCTTGGAATACCAATTCTTGGTATATGTTATGGCCTGCAACTAATTTGCAAGGAGTTCAAGGGGAAGATTGGTCATTCAAAATTACGAGAATATGGTCATTCTATAATTACTCTTAAGAATAAATCTTTGCTGTTTGATAAAATTAAAACCAAAAATCAAGTTTGGATGTCTCATGGTGATCATATTGAAAAAAAACCAAATGGATTTGTTATTACTTCTTTATCAAGTGAAAAGATAATTGCATCAATTGAAAACATAAATAAAAATATTTTTGGATTACAATTTCATCCTGAAGTATACCATTCATTAGAAGGTAAAAAAATATTATCGAATTTTCTTTTTAAAATTTGTAAAATAAAAGATAAATTTAAGTTAGAAAATTTCCTTAGTATAAAAATTAAAAGTTTAAGAGCCGAATTGCAAAATAAGAGAGTTATCTGTGGTTTATCAGGTGGAGTAGACTCAACTGTTACAGCATTTTTATTACATAAGGCTATTCAAAGTAATTTATTTTGTATTTTTGTTGATCATGGTTTGTTAAGACTAAATGAATCTAAAGAAGTAGAAAATACTTTCAAAAAAAAATTTGGAAAAAATTTTAAAAAAATAAAAGCATCTAATATTTTTTTATCTAAATTAAAAAAAATAAAAGATCCTGAAACAAAAAGAAAAATAATTGGTAAAACATTTATTGAAGTTTTTGAAAAAGAGGCAAAGAAAATCAAAGATGTTGAATATCTTGCTCAGGGAACTCTTTATCCTGATATCATTGAGAGCATTCCTTTTTTTGGTGGGCCTACAGCAAAAATAAAAAGTCATCACAATGTTGGTGGTTTGCCAAAAAAAATGAAACTTAAAATTATTGAACCACTTAAAGAATTATTTAAAGATGAAGTTAGAAATTTAGGAAGTAAATTAAAAATTAATGGTGAATTATTAAATAGACATCCTTTTCCGGGCCCAGGTCTGGCAATACGTATTCCTGGAGAAGTTGATAAGCACAAAATAGATATACTGCGAAGAGTTGATAAAATTTATATCAAATTTTTAAAAGATAATATGATTTATGATAAAATATGGCAAGCTTTTGCTGTTCTATTACCTGTTAAATCAGTTGGGGTAATGGGAGATGAGCGAACCTATAATTATACTATTTCTATAAGAGCTGTAACATCAGTTGATGGTATGACAGCTGATTTCTATATGTTTAATAAAACGCAATTAACAAATATTTCTAAAGAAATAATTAGTCAGGTTAAAGAGGTTAATAGAGTATTATTTGATTTTACATCAAAACCTCCTGGTACTATTGAATGGGAATAAATTAAAAAGATATAATTGAAAGTTGAGATCTTTTTATTGATGCAATTAGCTGATCAATATTCTCGTATTTGCTGTTTTTTTTATTATTGATGCTAAGTTGAAATAAAGTTCTTTTTTTCTTTTTTTCTTTATATTTTTTTAATATGCACTCTGGTGAAGCAAGGGTATGTTTGTAGATCGAAAATATTGCTTCATTTGTATTAAAATTTAATGAATAATCTTTCCAATTTCCATTAGAAACTCCAATAGAGTAACAATTTAATATTTTAGTTAACTCTGCCTTTGAAAAATATAATTTATGATTGTTTGTAGAAGAAGTAGATGATACTGAACGCATAACTTAATATAACAAAAAATATATGCCTGTAAATGCTACAAATGATAAATTAGGATGGGTAGCTCCCAGTTTTAATCTTCTAGACGTAAGTGATAATTATATCTCTTTGGATCAATTGAAAGGAGATAATGGGACAGTGATAGCATTTATATGCAATCATTGCCCTTATGTAATTACAATAGCAGAAAGGTTAAGTTTTGAAGCAAAAGAATTAAAAAAACTTTCAATCAATGTGATAGCTATTATGTCAAATGATGTTGAGCAATATCCTGATGATTCGTTTGATAAAATGAAGTTGTTTGCAAAAAAATATGATTTTGAATTTAGTTATCTCTATGATGAAACTCAGGAAGTTGCTAAAAGTTATGGTGCAGTGTGTACCCCAGATATTTTTGGATTTAATAGCTCACTTGAATTAAAGTATCGTGGAAGGATTGATTCTGGTGTAATGAACTCTAATACCACAAAAGTTAACAGAGAATTATTCTTTGCAATGAATAAAATCAAAAACGATGGAGAGGGTCCAAATAAGCAGTATAACAGTTTTGGCTGTTCAATAAAGTGGAAATAAAATGAATAATTACCCAGCAGACATAAATGTTTTTAAAAAAATTAGTTACTTTATTACAAATAACATAAAGTATCTTATCATATTATTTTCTTTTATATTTTTAGTTTTTATTATTTTTCAATTTTTCTCTATTTATTCTTCCTCCAAAATTCAGCAAAACAGTATTGTTTTTTTTAATGCTCAAAATACTGATCAACCAGAAGTAATCAAAAAAACACTAAAAGATCTAAGTGATAAAAAAGATTTTTATGGCACACTTGCTAAGCTTCAATTGATTGATATAAATTTTAGAAAAGAAAATTATGAAGATTCAATAGAACTTTATTATGAAATAATGGAAGATAATAATTTGGATAATGTTTATAAATCAGCAATTGCCGTAAAAGCTTCATTTCAATTCATTAACCTAAATTTTGAAAATTTGTCAGATAATTTTTTAAGTACAATAGAAAAATTAATTTCATATATTAATGATGATTTAGAGTCTTATCATGGTTTTAAGCTTGAGCTAGTTTATTTAACTCATATTCTATCAGTTCAAAAAAATAACCTTGATTATAAAAATGACTTAAAAGCAATTGATAAATACAATGAAATAATGAATTCAGAATTAACCTCTTCATCTACAAAGGAGAGAATAAAAAAAATCCATGAGTTTTTCTATTATAATTAAAATAGTCTTTTTTTCTTTTTTTTTGTTATTCTTAAACTCATGTAGTTCTAACGCAATACTTGATAAAATAAATAATAATGAATTTTATCCTCTTACATCTAATGAATATGACGTGGGAAATATCGCAATCAACAATGACTATAATAAAACATTTAATTATACTGAAAAAATAATTTTAAAAAATATCAAAAACACTAACCCGTTTTTAAATAATATAATAGTAAAAGCAGATAAGATATATGTATTTTATAAAAATGTTATATATCAATTTGATAAAAATAATGGGGAAATTCTCTCTAAAAAAACATTTGAAATTAATCAAAATATAGAAGATCAAGTAGTTTCATTCCATTTAATAGGGGATTCTTTTATTGTTGCTTACAAATCAGGTTTAGTTTTTAGAGTCAATTTAAAAGGTGACTTAATATGGCTTTATAATTCCAAAAAAATTATTAACTCTCCACTAAATTTTTTTGATGAACAAATAATTATTTTAAATGCTGATAAAATTTCGAGCATTTCATTTGAGTCTGGAATTAAAATATGGTCTCATTTTTTTGAAGATATTCCAATTTATCAAGCAAAGGGTGGGCAATTAAAAAATTTCTTTAATATATTATACTTTATTTTGCCAAACAATAAGGTAGGATCAATTGACTATAATTTTGGAACTATACACCACTCAAAATTCAATGAAATTTCATTTATAAGTTCAATTAATAATTCCAGAGATCAAATATATGTTTATAAAAACTTTATAATATATTTGGATGAAGGTAAATATCTCTACACTTTTGATATTTTTAATAATGAATTTATTGTTTTTAAAAAAAATATTGACTATGCTAAATCAAATTTATTTATAAATGATGCCTTAATTCTCAAAAATGGAGAATATATTCAAGCAATAAATATTTTAAATGGAATGACATATTGGTTAATTAAAGATGATAGAATAAATAAAAAGTCCTCAATAACCTTTGCTCGCAATTTGAATTCACATTTAGAAATAATTTTGAATAATGGAGATTTATTAAAAATTAAAAATAAAAAATTATTTGAAACAGACAATTTAAATGTTGGCAAAATCAATAAAATTACTTTTGAAAATCAGAATATTATTATAAGTAATGAGAGTGGAAAAACTATAATATTCTAAAATGAATTTTTTATTAATAGGTAGGCCCAATGCTGGGAAATCATCACTTTATAACATATTATCTTCAGGAAAAAATAATATCATTCATAAGGAAGAGGGAACAACAAGGGATTGGCATAAAAGTACTGTTAAGGACTTAGATAATGTTTTTATTTATGATACCCCTGGAGTCATTATACAAAATGATAAAATTGATAAAGTTTATTTTTCTGATTTATTCAACTCTATAGATAAACTTATATATGTTATTGATTTTAAAGAAAAAAATTATGAAAATGAAATACAATCAATCAACAAATTAAGAAGTTTAAATAAAGATATAATATTAGTAATTAATAAGGATGATAATAATAAAAAAAATTTAGATACAAGTTTATTTGGAATTAAAGATATATTTTATATTTCTTGCGCTCACAAAATAGGTATTGAATATATTTATGAATATTTAGAACAATATGAAGATAAAATTGACGAAAAAATAGAAGACTCTTTTTCAATTGCTATTTTTGGTAAGCCTAATGCAGGAAAAAGCACTTTAGCTAATTCACTATTAGGTTATGACCGCATCCAAACAAGTCCTGTTGCTGGAACAACTTCAGATTTCGTAGAGGATTCATATATTTATAAAAACCAAAAGTTTAAAATTTTAGATACTGCAGGTATTTTTAAAAAAAATAAAATTGATAGTAACTCTATTAATTTTGAAGCAATAAGAAAGTCATTAGACATAATTAACAAAATTGATTTAAGTATAATGTTAATTGACTCTAATAATGGCTTCGACTCTCAAATAAAAAAAATTTTAAATATGCTTATAAACAAATCAAGATCTGTAGTGATAGTATTTAATAAAATTGATACTATTGATGATAAAAATGGATTTATAAAACAATCCAAATTAGAAATAAAAGAAACCTATTCTCAAACAAAAAATCTGTCTATAATTTTTATTTCTGCAAATAATAAGTTTAATGTTGATAAGTTAAAATCAACACTATTTGTAAAATCTAATAGAATTATAAAAAAAATTTCTACTAGCAAGCTTAATGCTTGTCTTAAGCGCTCATCATTAGAAAAGCCTCATCCTTTAATTAAAGGTAAATCAGTAAAATTCAAATATGCTGTTCAGATTTCAACATCACCTTTTACAATTAAAATATTCTCAAATTTTTCTAAAGAAATCAAAAAAAACTACAAAACTTATCTTGTAAATAATTTTATTAAAACTTTTAAAATTGAAGATACTAAAGTTAATTTAATTTTTAGTTCAGCTAAAAATCCATTTAACTAATATCTTCTTCTTCAACACCAATAATTGAATTTAGTAAACTATCATTAAAACTCTCTAATTCAGATAATAAGTAAGAGTTTTCTAGTAACCACTCATTCAAAAAATTTAATAACTCAAAACTATTAGTGAAATAAATTATTGTACTAAAAAGTATGTAACTAAATATAAACCCAAATAAAAATCCAAATATTTTATCTACTAATAGGCCTAATATTTGTTTATCTATATCTGATGAAATTATTTTTCTGATTTTTTTTAAAATAAATAAAGAAATTAGAAAAATTAATGGAATAGATATTAATGTTGCAAGTATGCTTGTAATTTGTTCATAATTTTTTAAAATATTAATATTAAGTAATTGTGAGTTAAGAAAATCTGATAAACTAGTATAAAAATAAATAGTAATTATTATGGAGCCTATCCAAGTTAACAAACCTAAAATAGAAGCCATTAAACCTCTCCAAAAACAAAAAAATACAATCAAGCATACAACTGCTAAGATAATATAATCTAATGGTATAATTAGTTTTTCTATCATTTTTTAAACAACATTATTAAAGAAGGTAATAATATTAATACTCCAATCATCGCAAATATCATAGCCATTGATGTAAATATTCCAAAAATAACAGTAGGAATAAAACTTGAAAGACTTAATATTGAAAACCCAAGAGCTATAGTTACTGATGTTGTGAATACTGCCAAACCAGCACTCATATTTGTTAAATTAATTGCATCTATCACTTTTTTATTTTTATTAAATTCTTTGAAACGATACAAATAATGAATTGTGTTGTCTACCGCAATACCAATAGTGATTGCTGCTATTGTTATTGTCATTATATCAAGTGGAATAGATAAAAAACCAATAATGCCTAAAATAAATGAAGAAGCAAATATATTAGGTATTATAGCAAGTATGCTTAACTTGATTGACTGAAATAATATTAAAAACATTATAAATATCAAAATTATAACAAAACCTAATGATTTTATCTGAGATTCAAACAAAGAATCTAACATGTTGTTATATAAAACTAGTAATCCATTAACTTTGTAATCTTCTAGCGTTGAGCTCTTATTATTTTCAATAAAATTTTTAATGTCATTAATAATATTTTTTCTATTTATATCCTCAGAATCTTTTATTCTTGCAGTAATTTTTGCCATATTTTCATCAATAACCAGATAAGGATAAATGAGATCCTGCTTATAAGTTTCAGGAATTTCATTATACAAAACTGATAATTCAAATGTATTTAGGGGCACTTTGTTAATTAAATCTGCTAATTCAATTAAAGATATTATTGATTGCACTTTGCCAACTTCATTTTTGTTTTCTAAATAACGATGTACAATTGAAATCATTTCTATTTTATCTTCAGTGAACCAAATATCAGATGTATCGCTAGAAAATATATCTTCATCTAAAAATTCATCTTCAAATTCTGAGTCATCAATACCTTCTTCCTCATCATCAATTGATATAAATAGTTCATCACTGGAATTAAAAGTTAAAATAATATCCAAAGGAGTAGTACCGCCTAATTCTTCATCAATTAACTTCATCCCTTTGTAAATTTCAGTATTTTTTTTAAAATAATTTACAAAACTATTCTCAACTCCAAGATTGAATGCACCATATATTGAGATAATGAATAATAAAAAACTTAAAAAAAAAATTTTTTTAGAATGATCTAACACTAAAGATATGAAATTAATTTTTAAGACAGCTTTATTGCTTTCATTATTAGTATTAACAGAAAAGAGTAGAATACATAATGGAAGAATAGTGAAAGAGCATAGTAATGAAATACTCAGAGAAATTAACATGATGAAGCCAAAATCTATTATCGGTTTTATATCTGTAATAATTAAAGATCCAAAAGCTACCATTGTTGTTAACGTTGTATACAGACAGGGCCAAAACATGTTTTTTAGTGTAACTGATAAGTTATTTTCATTATATTCAAGTAATCTGTAGTAATTAATAATATGTATATTCATTGAAATTGATAAGATGAAAATTAATGCTGAAAAATTTGATGATATTGCTGTTACTTCGATTTGTGAAAGACCTAGTATTCCAAAAATAACAATAATTGCATAAGAAGAAGTTAATAAGGAGATTATTACCCACTTTATTTCCCTAAAAATAAAAAATAAAACTCCAATAATTATTAAAATCACTGATATGCTAAATATAATAATATCTTTTTTTACAAAATTTATTACATCATTTGCTATCATTTCCACACCACCTAAATAATAGGAGTGTTTTTTATCTGCCTCATTAATAATATTTCTAATATTCTTAATTAAGTCATTTCTTTTCTCATCATGTAATTTTTTTATTTTAAGATAATTTTTTTTGGTAATAATTGAATTTTTAAAATCTTCTTGGGCCGATATAAGCTCTAAATTTTTCTTTAGGTAAACAACTATGGAGAAAACATCAGCATCATTATTTAAAAGTTGATCTTTATAAACTGGATTATTTGTAAACTCTTCAATTACATCATTTATTTTGAAATTTGTGTTTTTTATGTTTTCAATATTATCAGCGTTTAGATTGGTAAGTGATGTATTGTTAAGAAATAGAATAGGGGCATCAATAAAACTGAAGACATGTGAAACAGGTTCTAGTTTTACTAGTTTTGATGATAGTATTTCGAAATTTTCAATAAAATTTAAATCTACGCTACCTTTTTTTTCTACAGCTAACACTAAAAAATTTTCAGATGTAAAAATTTTGTTATAAAAATTAAAATATTTAAATTCCTCATCACTTTGCGCTACAAGTGTGTCAGATGATGCGTCAATTCTAAAATTTTGTATATAAAAAAATGATAACATCAATATTAACAAAGCACTAAATAAGTAAAAGTTTAATTTTAACTTAGACAAATTTCCTCACAACTTTATTAGTTTCAAAAGTTAATCTTTTTCCTCTAATTATATTAAAATTATTTGTTAAATAATTATTTAAATTTTTATCATTAACAAAATAAATACAATTTTTTTTCGTGAGTCCAAATATCTTATCCATATTTGTTTTTGAAAATACATTAAATTTTTTACTAATTAAATAATTGTAATTAGGAATGGTATTTTTGTTTAAAATTTTTGAAATAACAATACTTTCAATCACTCCATTATACTATCATAATCTCTAATATTCATATCGCTGAATCTTGTATAACTTGACTCGAAATGTGTTTTAATTGTTCCAATTGGCCCATGTCTTTGTTTAGCTATTATTATTTCAGCAGTATTATGAGCTTTTTCACATAATTCTTGCCAACGACCAGTTCTTTCTTGAAATTTTTCATCATTTTCTTCAGGTTTTTTGATTGGTTCCATCCTTTCTAGATAATAACTTTCACGAAATATAAACATAACAACATCAGAGTCTTGTTCGATTGTTCCACTTTCTCTTAAATCAGATAGTTGAGGGCGCTTATCTTCTCTTTGCTCAACTTGTCGAGACAATTGCGATAGTGCAATTATGGGTATATTTAATTCTTTTGCTATTGCTTTCAAACCTCTTGTGATTTCTGAAATTTCTTGAACTCTTCCCTCATTTTTATTTCTATTACTAGCCGTCATTAATTGAAGGTAGTCAATAATAATTAAATCAATACCGTATAGCCTTTGTAATCTCCTAGCTCTAGCTCTTAATGACGGTATAGTTAACATTGGATTATCATCAATAAATAAGTTTAAATTTTCTAATTCTGATGAAGCTTTTGCAATTTTTTTAAAGTCATCTTTAGATAACTCTGCTTTTCTCATTTTATCACCTGATATTTTAGTTTGCTCAGCTAAAATTCTTGTTGCCAATTGTTCTGAAGACATTTCTAATGAAAAAAATGCAACTTTACCTCCTTCAACTATTTTTTTAAAACCAAATTCATCATTTTTCTCTTTAAAATTTTTTGCAACATTAAATGCTATATTTGTTCCAAGAGCTGTTTTCCCCATTGAGGGCCTTCCAGCAATTATAATTAAATCTGATTTGTGAAACCCACCTAGTTTATTATCAAGATCTTTTAAATTGGATGCTATACCTGCTATTTTGCCATCTCTTTTGAAAGCTTCATTTATAATGTTTACTGCATTTTTTAGTGACTCTCCAAATTTAGTATATTTTCTCTCAACATTTCCAGAGTTTGACAAATTATATAAATCATTTTCTGCATTTTCAATTAGTATATCACCTGTGTTTTCAGTATCTGCAACATAAGTTTCTTGGATAATATTTTGACCTATTCCAATTAAAGATCTTTTTAAATGAAGTTCATAAATAATTTTGGCATACTGATAAGTATTTTGTGTAGAAGGTGTTGAGTCTTTTATTTGATTTAAATAACTAGTAATTTCTATATTTATACTTCTCTCTGAAAGATAATTTTTTAGAGTAATCGGTGAAACAAGTATATTTTTATCTAACAACTCCCTTATTTGTTTATAAATAATTTGATGATTGTGATCTACAAAGTGATTTTCATCTAAAAAATCTGATATTTTTTCATAATTTCTGTTATCCCATAACAGACATCCAATAAGCGCTATTTCAGCTTCTATATTCGAAAATCTCTCTTCTATTTTATCATTAGTTTCGGAAATGTTGATTACTTTTTTAGATTCCATTATTTAGTCTGATAAATTTTTTTAATCGTCTTAACAACTAAACAAAGCTAGAATTTAAATTAAAACGTTAATATCTTTTTAATAATGTGTATAAAACTAATTTTTATTTACTTTTATTAAAATATTTTCAGAGACATCAATATATGGACTTATCACAATTTCATGATTTCCTATGGTTCTTATCGACTCTTTCATTACAATGTCATCAGAATGAATTGTAATTCCATTTTCTTTTAGGAAGCTTAGTATTTCTTTTTTTGAAATTGAGCCATATAATTGGTCTTTTTCATCTGCTTCTTTTTTAAATTCAATTTTTAAATTTTTAATTTTTTTAATTTTTTCTTTTGCTTCTTCTAATTTCTTTTGTTCATTAATTTTAATTTCTTCTTTAATATTCTCATAATATTCAACATTTTTTTTATTTTCTCTTAATGCCATTTTGTTGGGAAATAAGAAGTTTCTAGCATAACCATTTTTTACTTCGACAAGATCACCTATTTTCCCTAATTTCTTAATATTTGTAGTTAAAATTACTTTCATTTTAATGGAACGATTTTTTAGTAAAAGACATTAAAGATAGAAATCTTGCTCTTTTTATAGCTTTAGATAACTCCAATTGTTTTGATCTAGATACATTGGTTATTCTACTTGGAATTATTTTACCTTTCTCACTAACATATCTAGATAATAATTTTATATCTTTATAGTCAATTGAAGGTGAATTCTTTTGACTAAATGGACAAAATTTTTTTCTTTCCTCAAAAGGTGAGTTTTTTTTCTCATCTCTACTATTTGTTTTAAATCTTTTATTTTTTTTCATAATTCAACTTAGTTGGTAACTCTTGATGCTCTTCAACTTTAACAAACAAGTGTCGAAGAAATATCTCATTTTGCGAAAGAGATTTTTTTAGGTTATCGATTTTACTTCCTTCTATTTCAATTTGATGAAAGTTGTAAAAAGCCTTAGTAAAATTTGTTATTTTATAGCTTAAATCTCTTAAGCCCCAATCCTCACTATTAACTATTTTTCCAGAGTTATCATTTATTAATTTTACGAAAAAATCGATGGTATCATTTCTGATTTTGTTTGAAATTTCTGGACTCAACAAAATGACTGATTCAAATTTACTCATAGACTCCTTGGTTAAATCTCAAAAAACACTTTTGAGAGAAGTATCACTTGCATATATTTATTTTTTTTAATAAATCAAGCAATATGTCAGTATTTATTTTTCCAGGTCAAGGTAGTCAATATGTAAGTATGGCAATGGATTTTAATAACAATTTTAATGAAGCAAAAAATACATTTATAGAAATTGAAGATATAACTAAAATAAACTTACGTAAGATTATAACTGAAAATCAAGAAGATGAATTAAACCAAACAAAATATACCCAAATTTCAATTTTTGCTGCATCAATGGCTATATTCAATACTTTAGTCAACCAATTTAACTTAACTCCTAAAGTAGTAATGGGTCATTCATTAGGTGAATACAGTGCTCTTGTTTCAAGCAATGTTTTGACTTTAGCTGATGCTTCGAATTTAATTCAAATTAGAGGAAACTTAATGCAATCAGCTATCTTACCTAATACATCTGGTATGGCGGCATTGATAGGAAAGAATGCTAATTCTATTGATGATATAATTAAAAAAAATAAATTAGATATTTTTATAGCAAATGATAATTCACCAATCCAGGTAGTTGTATCTGGCCTGCTTAAAGATTTAGATAAGACTAAAGAAATTTTAATTTCAAATGGAGTAAAAAAATTTATAAAACTAAATGTTTCAGCAGCTTTTCACAGTAAATATATGGAAGAAGCTCAAACTAGATTTGCAGAAGAAATAAACAATATTAAATTTAGTGATAGTAATATTCCAATTATTTCAAATTATGACGCTAACTTTAATTCTGATTTGGAATCTATAATTACAGCAATAAAAAAACAAATGGCTAATAGAGTTAGGTGGGTAGATAGTATAAAAAAATTAGAAGAAACAGGTAACAAAAAAATTGTTGAAATTGGACCGGGTAAAGTATTATCAGGATTAATATCTAGAATCAGTAAAACATTTGATATAACATCGGTAGATAAAATAACTGATTTAGAAAAAATTAATTAAATGAAAAAAATTCTTATAACAGGCGCATCTGGTGGTATAGGTTCATCAATTGCTAAGAAATTTAATAATAATGATAATAAGCTTATTTTGACTTCCTCATCAAAATCAAATTTAGAAAAACTTAAAGACAATTTTGGTGATGATCATTTCTATTATTTATTAAATTTTCATAACAGAAGCGAATTTGAAAAATCTCTTAGAAATATATCTCTAGATCATAGTGATATAAATGTAATTATCAATAATGCTGGAATTACTGACGACTCATTAATTTTAAGAATGAAAAATAAACAATGGGAAGATGTAATTGAAGCAAACTTAACTTCAAATTTTTTAATAATAAAATCTTTACTTCCAAATATGATAAAAAATAAAAGTGGCACTATTATTGGTATATCCTCGGTTGTAGCTTTATCTGGTAATCCAGGTCAATCTAATTATGTTGCTGCAAAATCTGGAATGATTGGTTTATATAAATCTGTAGCCCTTGAAGTTGCTTCGAGAAATATAAATGTCAATTTAATTTCTCCAGGTTTTATTATTTCACCAATGACTGATAAACTTAATGATATTCAAAAAAATAATATTTTAGAAAAAATTCCAATGAAAAGGTTTGGTCAACCAAATGAAATTGCAAGTTTAGTTAGCTTTTTATCTGCTGAACAATCTAAATACATTACTGGCCAAAACATTCATATAAATGGTGGAATGTTAATGGTATAATGTATTGACATGTTCTATGCTTATATTCTATTAGATATTTTAAACTAAGGAGTCAAAAATGAGCGATGTTGAAACTCAAGTAAAGCAGATAGTTGTTGATCATTTAGGGATCGAAGAAAGTAAAGTTACACCACAATCTAAATTTATTGATGATTTGGGTGCCGATAGTCTGGATACTGTAGAATTGGTAATGGCATTTGAAGAAAAATTTGGAATTGAAATACCTGATGATGCAGCTGAAACAATTCAGACTGTTCAAAATGCTATTGATTTTATTGAAAGTAAAAAATAATATTTTTAAAATATGAGAAGGGTAGTTGTTACTGGCTTAGGTCTTCTCACATCGATAGGTAATGATAAAGATCAAACTTGGAAAAATCTTTTAAATTGTACCTCAGGAATAAAAAAAATTAATCATTTTAATACCGAAGGGTTAAGTTGTGAAATAGCAGGTTATATCTCACATAAAGAAGATGATCCATATTTTTATGATAGATCAATTCATTTAGATACTAAAGAAATTAAGAGAAATGATAGATTTATTCAATATGGAATAGCAGCTGCCAACATGGCTATAGAAGATGCTGGTATTAAAAATTTAAGTGATCTAGAAAAATTAAGAGTAGGAGTTTCGGTTGGTTCTGGAATAGGAGGGCTCGAGACAATTTGTGAGGGAGCTTTGACAGTATATAATAAAGGTCCAAGGAGATTGTCACCTTTTTTTATACCATCTTCTCTAGTTAATTTGCTTTCTGGTCAAATTTCTATCAAATATGGCTTTAAAGGACCTAATCATTCTGTTGTTACAGCTTGTGCAACTGGCGCACACTCAATTGGAGATGCTGGTGAAATGATAAAAAGAGGTGCAGCTGACATTATGGTTGCTGGTGGCTCCGAAGCAGCTGTTTGCAGACTTGGGGTAGCTGGTTTCTGTGCCGCAAGAAGTTTAAGTACCTCTTTTAATGAAATTCCTCATGAGGCTTCACGGCCGTGGGACAAAAAAAGAGATGGTTTTGTAATGGGTGAAGGATCAGGAATTGTTGTTCTTGAAGAAATGGAGTATGCAAAAAAAAGAGGTGCCAAAATATACGCTGAATTAATAGGATATGGTATGTCTGGAGATGCTTATCATATAACTGCTCCATCAGAAGACGGCGATGGTGGGTTTAGGGCTATGAAAGAAGCAATTGATATGGCTCAAATATCAAAAGATAACATTCAATATATAAATGCTCACGGTACCTCTACTGTTATAGGAGATCAAATAGAATTTAATGCAATATCAAGATTGTTTAGCAATAAAAAGAATTTATTTGTTAGTTCAACAAAGTCTTCAATTGGCCATTTATTGGGTGCTGCCGGCAGTGTAGAGGCCATTTTTTCTATATTAGCTATTAATACTGAATCTATTCCTGCCACTTTAAATTTGAACGATCCAATTGATTCAAAAAATATAAATCTTGTTGCCAAAGAGCCCTTAAATGAAAAAATTAACTATGCTCTAAGTAATTCATTTGGATTTGGAGGTACAAATACTGCGCTTATTTTTAAAAGTATTTAGTATTTTTTTTTTATCTGCTTATTTTTTTTATGTATTAGCAATAAAAGATATTAGTCTAAAAAAAAATTATATTTTTATAAATGAAAATTCTAACTATAATAAGGTAATAGAAAATAATTTAATAGATAATAGTTTAAATATTTATATTTATAAATTAGTACTAAAATTGCATTTGCTATTAGATAACAAAATTCATTTTGGAAAATTTGTTTTAAATAACAAAAAAAATTTTTTGCATTTTATAAATGTTATTTCATTTCCTTCCAATGTTTATGAAAAATTTACAATTATTGGAGGTTGGTCAAAAAACGATTTAAACTTAAATTTAAAAAAAAATTTTAAAAATTATGAAGAGTTAGACTTTTATCAAGTCCTTGCAGATACATACTTTTACAATTACAATTCCTTTGATAATCTTAAAAAAAATATTGATTCAACTTTATATAAAGCTAAACTAAAATTTGATTCAAATATTTTATCTAAAAAATTTTCTTTTAAAGAAATAATTGTGATTGGATCTCTTTTAGAAAAAGAGGGACTAGATGACAATGATAAAAAAAATATTTATTCAGTAATAATTAATAGGTTAAATCAAAATATGAAACTTCAAATCGATGCCACAGTAATTTACTCTTTAACTTTAGGGGCCAAAGATTTAGAAAGAAATTTAACATATGAAGATTTAAAATTAAAAAGCAAACACAATACTTACTATATTTATGGCCTTCCTCCTGAGCCAATTTCTTATGTATCTACTAATACTATTGAATTAATTCTTGAAAATTATAAAAGCAAATATTTATTTTACTTTTTTAATACTTTAGAAAATAAACATATTTTTTCAGTTAATTATGATAATCATCTAAATAAATTAAATGAATATAGATCTAAAAAATAAAATTGTTATCATATCTTCTCCATCTGGTGCAGGTAAAACAACACTTTGTAAAATGCTTATTAAAAAAATCAATAATATTAATCTATCAATTTCATTTACTTCAAGAAATAAAAGATTAAATGAAGTAAATGGTAAAGATTATTTTTTTGTTACTAAGAATAAGTTTATAAAATTAAATAAACAAAATTTTTTTATTGAGACAGCTTTTAATTTTGGTAATTATTATGGCTCTCCTTATAAAAACTTAAATAAATCTAAGATAGGGCAAAATAATCTTCTTTTTGATATTGATTGGAAAGGAGCTAGAAAAATTAGAAAAAAAATTAAAAAGGAAAACATAATAGATTTTTTTATTTTACCTCCATCAGTTAAAGAATTGAAAAAAAGACTGATTAAAAGAGGAAGGGATAACAAAAAGGATATAGATTTGAGATTATCCTATGCATTAAAAGAAATTAGTCATTATAATGAATACTCATATGTTTTGATAAATAAAAACATTAAGGAAACTGTAAATGATATAACTCACATAATTAAATATCATCAAATTTTAAATAAGAATAAAAAATTAACTGATAGAAAACTTAAGCTTCTCATAAATATTTAGTAAATCATTATAACTCAGTTCTTCAAATCTACATTCATTAAATTTTTTATTTATTTGATTTTTAAATATTTTATTTGATTTAATTTTCTTTCTTTTGTTAATAAAAAAATTTCTTATAAAATAATTTAGTTTTTCAATTTCAATTTTTCTTTTTTTAAGCTTAAAATGAACAAAACTGGATTTTACTTTAGGTTTTGGATAAAAAACTGAATTTGGAACGTTGAATTTAATACTATATGAACTGCAGTATTCAGATATAAATTTATATTTATTGTTTTTTGTTTTATTATAATTAAATTTTTCAGCTAATTCATATTGCATCATACAGAATATTTCACTAAAATTTTTATTTAATGGTAGAGTTTTGAGTAAAAATTTTGAACTTATGTTGTATGGCAGATTTGAGATGATTTTAAAATTCTTAAAATTTTGATAGTTAATTTTCAATGCATCGTCGTTTAATATAATGACCTTATTTTTTTTATATTTTTCTAATAATTTTTTGTATAAATAATTGTCTTTTTCAATAATAATAAAATTATTTGGTTTCAATTGAAGAATTTTATCAGTCAGGGCTCCAAGTCCTGGACCTATTTCTAAAATATTACAACTTTGAATTTTGCTAATTTTGATAATTTTATTAATAATATTTTGATCAATTAAAAAATTTTGCCCAAGTGATTTTTTTGGGATTAGCAAAATTTTCTTCTATTCTTGTAAATTTCATTTACATATTTGAAACAACTTAGTAAACTTTTAGAATTGGCAAGCTTAGTTTTTACAAGTTCTTTAGCTGTTCCATGAGATGGTGATACTCTGATTATATCTAAGTTAGAGGTGTAATTTATTCCTCTAAGATTAGAAATTAGTTTAAATGGAATTAAAGCTTGATCATGATAAGCAAATATAAAACCATCAAATTTACTTAAGTTATTTTTATTAATTATTGAGTCTCCTGATATTGGGCCCGTTATATTAATATTTAATTTTTTTAAATCATAAATAACAGGATTTAAAAATTTCTTATCGTCATTGGAGATCAATCCATTTTCACCACAATGTGGGTTGATGCCAGCAATGAGAATTTTTGGTTTATTAATATTAAAGTCATTAATTAACATTTTATTAAAATTAATAATTTTACTAATAATTGTTTTTTTATCTTTGAATTTTTTATATACTTTTCTCAATTCAATATGAGTTGTTAATGGTGTAAAAAACTTTTTATTGTAAACAAAAACCATATTTGAAAATTTTTTATTATCTAAATTTGAAAAAAAATTAGTTTGATCTAAAAAATTTGCATTTAATTTATTAATTTTATTTTTGTTTATTGGAAGAGTTACTATTCCCTTAAATAAATTATCTTTTGTCATTTCATATGATTTTTTAAGTGACTCAAATGTATTTTGATTTTCATTATAAGCTTTAATATTAAAAATATTAAATTTTGTTTTATCAAATTTATCTCTATTTATATTATTAATTAAGTTTATCTGATATTTTTTAATAATATTGCTAAAATATTTTAAAAAAATTTTATTATTAGTTAATAAAATAAAATTATTAATTTTTCTATTCTGCCATTCATTTATTAATAAATGTATCCCTATCCCTCGAATATCACCAATAGTTACTGCTATATATTTTTTCACTTAATTATTTCTAAATTAAAAACTTTTTTATATCTTTGTAGAAATTGCAACTGTATTTTGTTAGCTAAAGAATTTATTTTCTTATTTAAATTAATAGAGTTAAGTAAACTTTTATCATATCTTAAATCACATAGAAATATATAATCATAACTGTTTTCATTTTTTAATAATATATAATCGTTAATTGATTTTAAATTCATTTTAATTTTATTATTTAGTTTTGCATATTCATATTCTTTAAAAGTAATTTTATCTTTAACATTATTCAAATACGCACAATTTAATTTATCATTTTCTATATATTTATCAGTCTTAATATTTATTAATTTAACAAATATACCTTCATAACTCTCTAAACTTTTTTCAATAGATACTATCATTGTGTATTCATCATATGATTTATAAAATATATTTTTATTTTGTATTATATTTGATTTATAAAACTTAGACGTAGCACTCAAATCAATTATATCTTCATTTTTTGTAAAAAATTTTATGTTTTCTCTCTCAAGTTTTTTCTTTATTTGGTTATATTTGCTTCTATTATTTAACAAATTAAAGTCGACAATTTTTAAATCAAAATTTTTAACTATAATATAATCAATATTATAGTTATAAATTAAGTCTAATTCGTTAGTATCTGTTTTGAGAATCTCTTTTCTAGAGTTTAGAAAATCTTCGATAATTTTTTTTCTAACTAAATCAATATTTAAATTATCTTTTATACTTTTTATTAATATTTCATTTAAGATAATATTTTGATTCTTCTCAATTTGATTTTTAAATAGTTCTTCTGTCTCTAACTCAATATTTTCATAAATAATATTATTTTTATTTTTATAGTAATTAAATATTAATGAAGAAATATAATCATCTAAAATATCTGAAATTTCATTTTCATTGGATAGATCAACTGTTATATTATTTAGTAATTCAATATATTTTATTCTTTTTTCAAAATCGACATTAGTATAAACGTCATTATTAATCTTGAAAATTACTTTATTTGTGACTTCTTGTGACGCATAAACATCATTTGATAAATAAATTATAAAAAAAATTATCTTAATCAAATAGTTCATTGTTTATTTTTTGATTTTCCCATTCTATATCTTGTTTATCGTTTTCAGATACTGCTAGATTAGTTGATTTATATGATCCAACATTTTTAAAAGAAAACATAATTGTTAAAATATCCTGAGGCTTTAATTCTTCTTCAATATATGAATTTCTTTTAAAGTCTACATTGACGCCAAAACATTCATCAAAATAACTATACGATATTCCACTTTCTTTGTTAGTTTGACTTATTAGATCATACAATCCAAAATAGCTTAATTTAGAATACCTTTTAATTTTTACAGACTCAAATCTATAATTCATTGTTTCACTATCTTGAGTAATAATTTCATCAGTTTTACTTTTTTGATCTAAATAGTTAAGTTTAAAATTCCCAATTCTTGAGTCTAATTTATACTCTAAATTCTGACTTTTTATGAATTCATCATTATGATCGTATCTAAAGTTATATTGGGTAGAATAATTATCATTTTTATAATTTATTTGACCTAAAAGATCACTTAATTTATTTTCATTACCTTGTGAATAGTGAAAGTTACTATTCTCTGTGAATTCATAAGTTTGTAAGATATCTAAATTTAAATTATTTCCTTCAATATTAAAGCCAAGATTTAACCTTTTTGAGTTATCTAATTTATCTGTTCCAGTAAATCTATTCAACGAAATATTATTTTCTATTAAAAATGAATTTACAGAGGAGTCCTCATTAGATATTTTATTTGTATTAGACATACCTGGTGTAATTATAAATGATAGTTTAGGAGTGTATTTAATATCATTCTGTATTTTATTTTTAATTCTAAATGGCTTTTCTAATGCTAAACCAATTATAGGAAAGCTTCTGAAGTAACTACTATTAACATAGTTATTATCTATTTTTTTATTTTCAACATCAAAAAGTTGATTATGAATTTCTGATTCAAATTTTATGAAAGAATTCCATTTAACAAAATCTTTGCTTGCTGTAATTTTAGATGATAACTTTCTTTGACTTTTGGAATGCACTTCAGTTGCTGAGTCTCTAAATATATTGTAGAATTCAAAATTATTATCGTATTTTAAATTTTTAAAATATTTTTCACCAGTAAAATAAGAAATGAAAGGTAGTATTGTTGGGATAGTTTTATTATCTTCATTATTTTGATTACTTTGGTATGTTTTTAAATTAAATCTAAAAAAATCATCGTTTTTTTTAATATTATAACCTTTAACATCTAAAGATGAACTTAATGAACTCAAATAACTTAAATCGTCATTAGGATTTGTTTGTTGAATATAATTTTTTGATGTTTGAAGAGTTGATTCCAAACTTAAGTTAAACTTCTCATTTAAATTTATATTATAATTATTAATCAAACTTCCATCTTTAAACCATTTTTGATTGTTTTTATTTTCTAGAGTTGTATCAAAACTCAATTTAGTATTAAGTTTCCCACCTGATAATTTTTGATTGTAATCAAAACTAAATCTTTGAGATGAGTCAACCCCACCTCCATAATTAATGGTTGGGGTAAATGTTAATTCTTTATCAACGTTTAAATTAAAATAATAAGGTAAAGATGTTGCTTGAGAAATTTTAGTATCAAAAAAATTTAAATTTATTGAAGGGGTTAAAAAGCCACTTTTCCTCTCTTTTCTCAAAGGGGAAGGGGTTACTAAATATGGGGAATAGAAAATAGGTACATTTAGAAATCTCATTTTACTATGTTTTTGATATAAAAATAAATTATCATAATCATGTAACATTTTTTCACCTTCAAGTTGCCATATAGGGCATAAAAAATTTGCTATTTTAATTTTACTATCACAAGGTGTGTAAACTGCTTTAGATATAATATCTGAGTTATTTTCTCTTTTTGCTTTGCTTCCAACTATTCTCGATCCATCACTTAACAAAACTTTAATGTCTTCAAATGATCCATATTTTAAATCTTTAGAAAATAGACCGTTTGATCCTTGTATAAAATTATTTCTTTCATCTTTAAGATTAAATTTAAGCGGTAAGACTACTTCTTCATTTTTTTTTGAATAAATAATTAATTCAGAAGTTATCAAGTTATTATCATAAATAATTTTTGCATTACCACTCGCTAGTAAATTACCTTCACTATCATAGGAAATGTTATCTGCATAAATCATAATTTCGTTAGCAAATTGATTATTTGTATTTACAAAAAATAATAATATCAATGAAAAAAAAATTAGAAAATATTTGTTAATTTTAATCATTTTCAATTTGTATTACTTTGTAAATTCCAATGAGAAAAGGTGTAATAAATATTATTAAATAAGAATAAATAAAATTAAGATTAAAACTTACTGTAAATTTATTTACAAATTCACTAAAAATAAAAAAAAGAAAACCAACTAAAACTGCAAAAAATAAAATTTTAAAGAAATTTTCATTTCTCTTAAATTTGGCTGAAAATCCCATAACTACAAATGATAACATTACTATAAAAAATGGCTTTAAGATCTCAGATAAATAATAAAGCCCTATTTCAGATGAGTATAAATTAAATTTTTTTAAATTATTAGTATGCTGAATATAATTGTAATAAGGAACATTCTTATAATCTATTAATGAGTCAATAATATTTTCTTGGGAAAAATTTAATTTTAAAACCATCTTATCTTTGTAAGAATAAATGTCGTTAATAAAATCAAAATAATTTACAGAACTTAAATAAAATAATTTATTATTTATTTCACCACTTAAAGCATTAATAAAAAAATTTTTATTAGTCTCCAATATTTTAATGTTTTGAGCGTATGATTTTTTTACATCAAACTTTTCTATATTAATATAGTAAAGAGATTTATTAATATAATCCTTGTTTTTGATCCATAAACTTTCACCTGATAAGTTAATTGAGTACATATTATTGTTATCTTTTAGAATATTATCGTATTTTGACTTTAAAAAAGATGAAAAAGGATTTAAAAATAAAAGAATAATTAACCCAAAAGTAAAAACACCCATTACAATCGGTTGAAATATATCAAAAATTGAAAAACCTAAATTTCGCATTGATATAAGTTCATTATTATTAATTAAATAGCGAAAAATAAACGCTGTTGATATGATTACAGCAAAAGGGCTAACCTCATTTATAATTGTGGGTATTTTAATTATACTTAAATATATAAAATTATTAAAATGTTTATCTTCTTCTTTTAAAGTTCTTGATAATTCAATAAAATTAAAAAAAATAATAATTATAAGAAGTATAGATAGACAATATAATAAATATTTAAAGCTTATTTTAAATAAATAAAATTTGATTTTATACATTTTTATTTTTTATAAGAAACACTGAACTAAATAATACATAAGTGCAAAGATATACTAGTAAATTTATTTTAATACTTAATTCTGAGTTCTTTATAATTTGATTAATAATAAGTAAAGTAATTGAAAAAGTTGTGTAAAAAAAAATATTTTTAAGATCAAACTTGTATTTAATTACATTATAGAAATAAAATGAAAAAATTATGAATAAAATTACAACACTATCTGCAATTTTGTATATAATATTATTATAATTTTTATTTTCAATGTCCTGAAACACATCAAATGTATTATTGTCATAATGGGCAAAATCATTTATTTGATTTTTTGATATTTCTAGAACGTAGTTATCAAACTCTAATTTTTCAATCTTATTATCTTCGAACAGTGTAATTCTATAACCATCTTTTAATTTAAATTTAAAAAGATTTTCTTCTTGATATATGTCACCCTTTTTTGCGTAAACGATATTTTCATCAATGCTATTAAATTTTATGAAAATATCCTTAAAACTATTATTCTCTTTTTCAAAATCTAAATAAGTATCATTATTTATTTTGATAAAATTTGAAATAATTACCTTTTCAAAATTTAAACTATTACGTATTTCAAATTCTTTTATTTTATATTTTTTATATATAGATGGTGAAATAAAAAAATTTAGGAAAATAATAATAATAATCAAGAAAATACTAAAAAAAATAAATGATTTTCTTATTGATTTTAAATGCAACCCAAGTGAATAAATACTTATTATTTCTCTATCTTTAAATAATTTTAAAAAAGTAATTATTAGACCGAAAATTATTACGAATGGTAGAATTACTGATAATAAATTTGGTATAAGAAATAAAGACAAATAAAATATTGTTAAAATATCAACTTGAATTAAATTCGTTAAAGAAATTAATCTAGTAAATTGCAATAACCATGTTATTGAAATAAATATAAATAAAACTAAAAAAAATCCCTTAAAAATTTCTGTAAAAATATATTTGCTTATTTTATTCATATTAATCAATTTCAATTAAAGAAATAATAAATTATATATTATTTAAGCTATAAAATAAAAAATATTAATAATTTTCATTATATTTTAATTAAATATTTTACAATTTTCTATGAATTAGGATAAGAGTACAAATACAACAAAATTTAACAAATTTTTTTAATACCCATGAAATAAGATGTTTTAAATAAGAAAGGAAAAATTAATGAAAAAAACATTATCAATAATTAAACCAGACGCAACAAAAAGAAATATAACTGGAAAAATTAATGCAGTTATTGAAAATAAAGATCTAAAAATTGTTGCACAAAAGAGATTAATTTTATCTCGTGAAATGGCTGAAAAATTTTACTCTGTTCATAAGGATAAATCTTTTTTTAGTGAGTTAATTGATTTTATGACATCAGGCCCTGTTGTTGTTCAAGTTTTAATGGGTGAAAACGCTATTGAAGAATATAGAGATGTTATGGGTGCAACAAATCCAGAAAAAGCTGAAGATGGTACAATTAGAAAACTTTTCGCATTAAATGTCCAAGAAAATTCAGTACATGGATCAGACTCTGAAGAAAATGCAAAAAAAGAAATAGATTTCTTTTTTAATGAGGATGAAATAATTAGTTAAATAGGTAAAAAATAAACATCAGAACTATTGCAACAAAAATTATTGTATAAATAGTTAATCTATTAAATGATTTCCATGTTTTTGCTTTATCTTTTGCTATAATATCTTTTGAATAATCCATTAAATATGTTCTAAATATTATTATGAAAGTTTCAAGCTTTAAATGAAAATTTTATACTTCATTATATTAACGTGTGTATCACTACCTGCTTTTGCAAATATAAAATTTGAGTCTGATGTATATGAATTAGAATTTGTTAGTGAAAATATAAATTTAACTAAGGAAGAAAAAATTAATCAAATCAAAATACTTACTTTTAATCAAATATTTTCTCAGTTGTTAACCAATGAAGATTTTAATAAAATTAAAACTGATGATATAAACTTTATAGATAAATTTATTCTAAACATAAAAATAAATAATGAAAAAATTGTAAACAAAAATTATTTTTCTAAAGTCTTAGTAAATTATAATAAAGAAATTATATTTAATTATCTTATAAAAAATAAATATAAATATGTAGATAAAAAACCTGATAATTTTCTAATGATCATTAAGGAAAAAAATAATCTTAAAAATTATTTATTATCAGAAGAAAATAAATTTTATAAATATTTAAAAAATACTAAAAATTTAAGTGAGTATTTTATTATACCTAATCTTGACTATAATGATCGCTTCTTATTACATGAATATAATTTTGAAAATTTTGATAATTTAGAAAAAAATATCCAGTTGAATCAAAAATATAATTCTCATAATCAAATTTTAATCAACTCTACAAAAAAAAATAATTATTATATAAATGATATATACCTATATGATAATAGTAAGAAATATTTTATTACTCGATTAAAACTCAAAGAAATGAATTTTGAGAATTTCTTTCAAATAGTGCTTTTTGAATCTATTAATAAATGGAAAGAAGTTAACCTTGTAGATACAACAATTGTCAGTAAGCTTAACTGTATTATTAAAATTAATAACATTTATGAATTGAGTTATGTCAGAAATTTATTAAATAAAAATAAAATTATAAAAGATATCGAACTAAATTCAATTAAGCTAAATCAAAATTCATATACAATTCTTTATTTTGGTAATAAAAAAATTTTAGAAAATTCATTAGAAAGTAATCGATTAAAAATCTTCTATACTCAAAACCAATGTAATATAAAATTAGTATGATGGCTCAAAAGATTTTTGATTACAAATTCTCAAGTAAAAAAAATCTAGATGATTTTTTTGTCAATGTTACCAATCAAGAAGCTTATACTTTATCAACTACTGTAAATTTTGATCAAAATATCTTTCTATATGGACCATTAAAATCTGGCAAATCTCATTTATTAAATCTTTGGAAAAAATATAATAATGCAATAGATTTTAAAAATAACTTCTCTCAATTGAATAAATTGAATAACAATATAGTAATTGATAATGTTCTTGAATTTTCAAATGAAGAGCAATTATTTCATTTAATTAATCACTGTAAATTATTTAATCTAAAAATTTTTGCCACATCATCTATCGATTTAATTAATCATAGTTTCAAATTAAAAGATCTTTATTCTAGATTTAGATCTTTTTACTATGTTCAAATTAAGAAGCCAGATGATGAAATGTGTAAAATGTTTATGCACAAATTATTTTATGAAAAACAAATTATTATAAAAAATAAAGAAATTTTTGAATATATTTATAAAAGAGTAAATAGATCCTATAACGAAATTTATCTTTTTGTTAAAAAAATTGACCAACTATCATTAGAAAAAAAAAGACAATTAACGATATCATTAATTAAGGAAATAATATAAAAGCCAGAAAAATGAACGTTTATAGATCGCATTATTGCTCTGAACTTAACATTTCAAATCTCAATCAACAAGTTGTACTAAGTGGCTGGATAGATACAATAAGAGATCATGGAAATTTAATTTTTATTGATTTAAGGGATAATTATGGAATTACACAATGTGTTATTGATGCAAAACATAAGCTTTTCGACAAGATAACTAAACTAACAAACGAAAGTGTAATCAATATTAATGGTATTGTAATAAAAAGGTCTAAAGAAACAGTTAACAAAAATATTTCTACAGGTGAAATTGAAGTAAAAATTGAAAATTATGAATTAATATCTTTATCTGAAGTTTTGCCATTACCTGTAAACTCAGATATCGAATATGGAGAAGAAGTAAGACTTAAAAATCGGTTCCTAGATTTAAGAAGAAATAAGTTGCATAAAAACATTCTTCTTAGAAGTAAAATTATTTCTTCAATAAGAAAAAAAATGACCAGTCAAGGCTTTGTTGAATTTCAGACTCCAATTTTAACTTCTACTTCTCCTGAAGGCGCACGAGATTACTTAGTTCCATCTAGAATACATCACGGTCACTTTTATGCTCTTCCTCAGGCACCGCAGCAGTTTAAACAATTATTAATGATGGCAGGTTTTGATAAATATTTTCAAATTGCTCCCTGTTTTAGAGATGAGGATAGTAGATCAGATAGATCGCCTGGAGAATTTTATCAACTAGATTTCGAAATGAGTTTTGTTACACAAGATGATATATTTAATGCAATTGAGCCAGTATTATATGAAGTTTTTGATGAAAATAAAAACTATCATACTGATAAAAAAGTAACCGTAAGCAACTATCCTTTCAAAAGAATACCTTATGAAGAAGCTCTTGAATTATATGGAACAGATAAGCCAGATTTGAGAAATCCATTATTAATAAAAGATTGTACAGATATTTTTCAAGGATCTGACTTTAAGATATTCAGTAACTTGATTGAAAAAAAATATAAAGTTAAAGGTATTGTTGTAAGTAATACAGCGGATAAACCAAGAAGTTTTTTTGATAAATTAAATAACTGGGCAAGAGAAGAGGGTACTGCTGGACTTGGATATATTAGCTATGCTGATGATGAACATAAAGGACCTATTGCAAAAAACCTAGACAATGAAAGACTTAAACAACTTAAATTAAAAGATAATGACTCTATTTTCTTTGTATGTGATAATCAAAAAGATGCTCAATTATTTGCTGGCAAAGTAAGAGATAAATTGTGTTTAGATTTAAATTTACTTAATAAGAATGCATTTGAATTTTGTTGGATAGTAGATTTCCCAATGTATGAAATTGATGAAAAGACTAATAAGATTGAATTTAGTCATAATCCTTTTTCGATGCCTCAAGGTGAGATGGATTCACTTATGAATAAAGATCCATTAGATATTAAAGCTTATCAATATGATATTGTTTGTAATGGAGTAGAGCTATCTTCTGGTGCTATCCGAAACCATAGACCTGACATCATGTATAAAGCATTTGAAATAGCAGGATACAATAAAGAAGAATTAGAAAGTAAATTTTCTGGCATGTTGAATGCAATGAAATTTGGAGCACCTCCTCATGGTGGTAGTGCCCCAGGCATAGACAGGATTGTAATGCTTTTAGCTAATGAACCTAATATTAGAGAAGTTATAGCATTCCCTATGAATCAACAGGCTATGGATCTTATGATGAATGCTCCAGCTACTGTTGATAAAGAAAGACTAGAAGAATTAGGTCTAAAGTTAGTAGATAAAAATTAATCCAGATCC
>CEUZ01002346.1_pt1 | contig 27423 bp, 24 predicted proteins | sample 361511 | NCBI WGS metagenome assembly CEUZ01 (sample SAMEA2622822, study PRJEB7988) | marine metagenome | biome: marine biome (ENVO:00000447); feature: surface water layer (ENVO:00002042); material: "saline water (ENVO:00002010), including plankton (ENVO:xxxxxxxx)" | depth 5 m | reverse complement strand
ACCTTATGTGATTCTCCTATTCCTAATGCCATCAATGAAATTTGTAACGCTCCATTTCCAGAACTAACAGATGCTGCAAATTTTGTACCTGTATATCTTGCAAATTCTTCTTCAAATTTTGAAACACTTTCTCCTCCTACGAATGATTCATTTCGTAATGCATGAATCGCAGCTTCCTCCATCTCATCTGTAAATTCTTGAATAAAAAATGGAATTTTCATATTAATTATCTCCTATACTATGTTTTTTTAAGTGATTTAAAAAATCATTACAAATCTTATCCCAATTGAAATTATTTTTGATGAATTCTTTACCTTTTCCTCCCATTTTTTTTGCTTCTTCTAAATTATTTAGTAACATTGAAAGTTTTTCAAATAATTCTTCTGGACTATTTTTTTCAATCAGAAAACCTGTTTCCCCATCTTTCATAAGTTCAGGAATTCCTCCAACCTTAGTTGCAATAACAGGTTTTTCCATTAGCTGTGCTTCTTGCAACGTAAGTGGAGACATATCAATTCCACTAATCAATGCATAAACATCAATTTCTGTTAAAAATTCTCTAACTTTATCTGGATATTCTAATGAGCCAAGCCAATGAAAATTTTCAAATTTCTCTAATAATGGAAGAACTTTATCTCTATATACTCCATCTCCTGCCCAATAGAAATGCACATCAGGCATTTTTTTTAAAATTTCTGGAAGAATCATCAATTCTTTTGTTTTTTCCCAAATGGTTGCACTTTGTAAAATTCCAACACATGGGTGTTTCAATTCCATACCTGTTTTCTGAAACCAATTATCAGGAGTAATTCCTTGATACATTGTTTCCACCGGTTTTTCCAAATATCTTTTTTTAGTTATTTTTGAAAGATGATCACAAATTGGAAGAATTAATTCTGAATTATTAAAACAAATTTCTCCCATTTCATCCCATTTATTTATGGCAATTTTTTTACTTGTTGATTTGTATAATGTTTCTCTTGCCATAATTATTTCCGCCCAGTGGTTACCTCGTAAGTGAATTACTAGAGGAATATCTGTTTTTGATGCTTCTAATGCAAAATGTCTTGTTCTATCAACAAAAATTGCATCTGGATTAAATTCATTAATTAACTGTTTAAATTTCTTATTTGAAGAAAACCACTTTGAAATTTCTCTGCTTGGAAAACCATCTGCATAATCCGAATCAAAAACTACTTTGCATTCTATCCCTCTCTTTTCTAAATTATCTGCAAATTCCCTTAAATGAAAAAGCTTTGAACTTGATGCACCAATTAATAACTTCAACTTAATTTTAGATATTTTTTCAAGTATAATATCTACTCGTATAATTTGTAACTAAATTTCGTCAAATTTTTTCATAGAAATTATTTCATTAATCCATTCTTCAAGAAATACCGTAGGTTTCCAACCAATTTTCTCTTTAATTAAATCAATATTTGCAATTGTTTTTTGTACATCGCCCTTTAGTGCTGGACCAAAAATTGGTTCTATATTCAACCCTGCAGACTCTATGATAGTTTTTGCCAATTGTAATATTGTTATAGATGTATTAGTTCCAACATTAAAAAATTCATGATTTACATTACTATCCATTGACATTATGTTTGCATAAGCAACATCTTCCACATACACAAAATCTCTAAACTGTGTTCCATCTCCATTAATTTTTGGTGGAAGTTGATCTCTTATTCTCTCTAAAAATAATTTTAAAACTCCTGCATATTCTTTTGATTGACCTTTTCCAAATACGTTGAAATATCTTAATCCAATTACTTTTACCCCCATTTGCGAGTATTTGACAGCCAATTCCTCTTTTTTCAATTTTGTTTCCGCGTATGGATTTATTGGATTTTTACTATCAGATTCACTAATTGGAATTCTTTCTGGATTTCCATATACACTTGATGAACTCGCATAAACAACTTTGAAATTATTTTGCTTTGCTAATTTTAGAATATTTTCTGTTCCATTTACATTAACATCATTATACTCCTCAGGTTTTGAAAATGAATCTTGTACTGAAGCAAGTGCTGCTTGGTGAAATATTCCATCTATACCAATTGTATGTTCTTCAAGTAGATCCATGTTCAAAATACTATCTTTTAGAAAAAATATTTTATCTCTCACTGATTGTAAATTGTTTTCTTTTCCTGTATTCAAATTATCAATTACAACAACATCATCCCCTCTAGAAACTAATTTTTTTACAATGTTACTTCCAATGAATCCTGCACCCCCTGTTACTAGATATTTCATAAAAAAATATTATCTCTCCATACTAAATCTTTAACTATCCTTAAAAATTAATTTAGAAAATTTCTAAATCGAATTTTTTCAAGAAATGGTATCTTTGAATTAAGGTCTTTTCTTCGTCTCCATCTTGATTCCCATTTGTTATATTCTTTCAAAAATGCATCAATTTTTTTTTCAGGATATGCATCTGAAATTGGTTTTTTAAGATCTTTACTATCAATCAAACACATGAATAATTCATCCTTTATTCCATGTTGATTTTTTAACTTAGGATTTTTTTTGTTTGAAATCTGGTTTTTATAATTTGTTTTTATCAACGTTATAGGAAAATTTGGAGATATTTCTTCATCAATCAAATGTTTTACGTCTTTCTTTTCTCCAGGAAAATAGTCATCAAAAAGTATCTGAAATTTATCTGAAGAATTTTTTAGTGTTGCATAAAAATCATGTTTTACAGCATTAAATACGTGATGCCCATCAATGAATGCCATATCTATTTTTGAAATATTATTTTTCTCAAAAACTTCTCCAGAATATCCTGTAATAACTTCAATTTTTTTAATCCATTCTTCGCTGGCACATTTCTTCCATAACTCTTCTCTACTCATTTCATAAGACTTTGGCCCTTTCTCATCAAAATTCAAAACATATCTATTTTTTTTAATATGTGATTCAGGATCAATTGTTATAATCTTCCCATTAATTTTAAAATCTGTTAGTGCCTTTGCCATACAAATTGTTGAATATCCTGATGCAGTACCTATCTCCAGTATTGTTTTAGGCCTAATTTTTCCGACCATTGCATAAAGTAACATACCTCGTTCAAAATTCAATATAGAATCTGAGTCATCATTGTATATGGGAAAAAAATTATTTAATCTCTGAAATTCATTTGTGGATGGAATTTCAATTTTAAATGAATCTATCAATGAATCTATGTCTATTGTTGTGTGTTCTGTCAATACTAATCTTTAATCACTCTATTTTTTATCTGCTCTTGAAATTCATCTTGTAAATTCTTTAATCTTTTTACTTCTTCATCAGTTAATTTTTCATTATTTGATAATTTGATTGTTAATTGACTAATTTCTAGAAACATAGCTAACATAAGTTCTGTATTTATTAGTGTGCGTCTAAAATGCGGATTTGCCTCTACCTGAATATCTGCTTCCGCCTTAAACGATGGTGTTCTTTTGTAGTGCGCATATCCAATTAATATTAAACAAGGTATTCCTACTGTTACAACAATTACTATATAATGAAAAAAGCTAGGAAAAATCTCTTTCAAAAATGGATAATTCTCAATTGCCAGAAAATAAGTTACCGTTAATGTATTAATTGCTGCAAAAATAAATGCAAAATATACACTCCAACCTTGTCTAAAATAAAACCAACCTCGAAAACCTACATTACGCGACATTATTCAACACAATCTTTTCTGATATATCAATATCACTCATTATTACCTAAAATAATACGTAAATCTCTTCCACTATTACTATCAGTTATAATTCTTGGATAATACGGAAATGATTTTTTTAATATCTTATGTTTAATTCCTTCACTCTTAGTGGCTGGTCTAAATACATCACAAGAAATAACCTTGTATCCTATATTTTCAACCATTCTTATTAATGCATTTTTTGTAAAATGAAATAAATGAGGATTCTCTTCAATTGAACTTTTTAATGTTGGTTTATGTTCACAGTTTGGAACTTCTATGAAAAATATACCATTTTCTTTCATATTCATTTTAATTTTTTTTAGAAATTCATCTGGTTCTATCAAGTGTTCCAATACATGAGACATCCAAATTATATCGAAATTTTTTTCACTAGAAAAATCTTCAACTGAAGATTCTATCACCTTTCCTTTCTTCAGTATCTTATTTATCATTGAAACATTTCTTTTATCAGGTTCTATTCCTGTTACATCAAAACCTTTTTTCTCAAACCAATAAATTGATTGTCCTGCACCTACTCCGATTTCTAATATTGTATTTCCACTGATGTATTTTTTTGTATATGAAAATTGAGATACCCAATTCCTTCTTTTTCCCTGTGAATCAATATCCGTATAATCTGAATTAATTGAGATTTCAGAATTACGTTCATTCCAGTAATTTTCTTTGTAAAGACTTGAAATTCTATCTAAAACCTCTTCTTTTGTATTACCATTTGTGTAGAAATTACATTCTTTACAATAATTAACTACCAAATTAAGATTTGAATTTTTTGAATATTCTTCTAAAACACTATCACAAATAATGCATGTTACATTCATACACTATCTCCAATTCCAATTGCATTATAACTTGCATTGATATTCTTATCTGCTAAAATTCTTCTTGAATCAATAATAATTTTTTTATCCATTTCTTTTATGCTTCTATTATTAATTTTCGAATATTCTTCCCATTGTGTCATAATAATCACGCATTGACTTTTTAATAATGCATCCCTAATTGTCCTTGCATACCTAATTTTTTCTTGAAATACATTTTTTGTATTTTTAATTGCTTTTGGGTCGTGAACTGTAATTTCAGCTTTCATTTTTAATAATTTTTTAATTAATTCTATTCCAATTGAATCTCTGATATCATCTGTTTCAGGTTTAAATGCTGTTCCTAAAACTGTAATTTTTTTAGATCTTAAACTTCCTAATTTTTGTTTGGCAATTGTTATTACTTCTTCTATTTGTTTTGAATTAATTTCTTCAACCGCATTCAGAAGTGATGGATTAACCCCTGATATATTTGCAAAATTAATCAATGCTTTCATATCTTTTGGTAAACACGAACCTCCATAACCTGGTCCTGCATTAAGAAATAATTTTCCAATTCTTGGATCTAACCCAATTGTTTTCGCTATATCGTCAACATTTGCTCCTGGAGTTTTCTGGCAGATATTTGATAGTTGATTAATAAAACTAATTTTTGTTGCAAGAAATGAATTATTAGCGTATTTAATCATCTCTGCTGTTTGATGATTTGTAATAATGATTGGAACATTAGGATGTAATTTTGTAAAAAAGCTTTTTGTTTTTTTCATAAACATTGTTTGGTATCCTCCAAGCACAACTGCATGAGGAAATTTTGTATCTTTTATCGCTGTACTTTCTTGTAAAAATTCTGGATTTGATATTAACCCAAAATCTTTTCCAGCTTTTTTATTTGATTTTTTTTCTAAAATTGGTAAAATAATCTTTTTCATTGTTCCTGGAATGACAGTACTTTTTACAAGAATTATTGGTCTTTTCTTGTTTCTCTTTAGATTCTTACCAATTGTGGTTATGGCTTTTTTTATTATGGATAAATCAATTGAACCATCTATATTCTGTGGCGTACCTACTGTTACAAAAAGAAAATCACAGTTGTTAATTAACCCAAAATCATTACTAATTTTTAACTTCTTTCTTAATCCATTTCTTAATGTATGTTCTAATTCTGGTTCAAAAAATGGAGAATTTCCATCACCAATTATTTTACATTTATGTTCATCTACATCTATCCCAACAACATCATAACCTTTAGATGCTAATACACTTGTAAGTGATAGTCCTACAAATCCTAATCCCACAATACCGATTTTCATCTAAATCACTTCTCTCCAATCATGCTTTCTTAAATGTAATTTCTTGTGAATTTTTATAAGATTCTACTGTACCTACGTCAATTTCATCTTCATTTCTATTCAATGTAATTGCTAAAACTTTTTGTTTTTCTTTAATTAAATTTTGAATAGCATCCGTTAATTGAAATTCACTTCCTTTTCCTTTTTTTATTTTTTTTAAACTAGAAAAAATATCTGATCTAAAATAATATAGTGGTAATATTCCAAAATCTGATTTTGGTTTTTCTGGTTTTTCTATAACCTCTTTTACACTGAATAAATTATTTGATATTTTCTCTACAGTTGGCACTCCATATTTTCTAGAATCTTTAATTTTTTTGCAAAGTAGAATTGCTTTTGCATCCGGATTTTTTTTTGCAATATTTATTAATCTTGTAATGGGATGGTTTGATCTACTAAGAATTGTTACATCTCCTGCATGTACTATAAAATCTTCTTTCCCAACATATCTCTCTGCACGTTTTACGGCATCTCCAAAACCTAATGGCCTATTTTGATTAATCCAGACTAAATGTGAATTTTCTAATTTATTATAAAAATTTTTTATAAATTTTTTATAATCTCCTGTTAATTCTCTCAAGTATGTTTCGTGTGGAGTAAAATGATCCTCAATAGATCTTTTCTCTCTCCCAACAACAAAACAATAGTCTCTAAAATCCATGGAATATAGCTGCTCATAGATATATTGTAACAATGGCAAAACTACCCTATTTTTTGTAAAAATTTGAGAAAAGATAGGCATCATTTCCTTTGGCATCTCTTTTGTAAACGGAAGTAATCTTGTACCTTTTCCTGCTGCTGTAATCACAATTTTAGTCACAAGAATCCATTCTTGGTCTTATCATTAAGTTTTTAAAATTTTGGAATGAAAGCTATGATTACAAAATTATAATAGGTAAAAATAGGTTCAAAATACAAGCATCTGTGGTCTAAATGTCAAATATGAAAATTAATATGAATAATCTTGATGATGTTTTAAAATCGCTTAATTCACAAACACTTCGTGTCTGTGTTATTGGAATTGGAAGAATTGGTCTTCCTACTGCATTATCATTTGCAAAATCTGGCTTAGAAACAATTGGTGTTGATATAAATCAAAAATTAGTTGATAATGTTAACTCTGGAAAATTTCCATTAAAAGATGAACCAGGTTATAATGAAATTTTTGATGACGTGATAAAAAATAAAAAATTCTCTGCAACAACAAATATTGAAAATGCTGTGCCTAATTCTGATTTGATTGTTCTATCCCTTCCTACTCCCATGGATGAAAACAATGTTCCAGATTATTCTGCATTGAAAACTGTGGCATCAAAATTATCTGATATTCTATCTCCAAATTCATTAGTCATTGTTGAAAGTACAATTGAACCTGGATTCATTGAAGATGAAATGATTTCAATAATATCTAAATCAGGAAGATTAAACGCAGAAAAGAATTTTTTTATCGGCGTATGTCCTGAAAATGCTAATCCTGGAGAAATCTTACATGATTTTACAAATCTTCCAAGATTAGTAGGAGGCATAAATTCAGATATAGCAAAAATAATCAAGTCAATCTATAATTTTGTTTTTTCAGTTGAATTAGTAGAAATGCCAAATTGCAAAACTGCAAATGCCGTTAAATTAACAACTAATGTTTTTCGTGATATCAATATTGCATTTATCAGTGAACTATCTTTAATGTTTGAAAAACTTGGAATAGATACAAACAAAGTTTTAGAGGCTGCAACAAAAAAATATAATTTTCAAGTGCATTACCCTGGTGCTGGAGTAGGTGGTCCTTGTTTACCAATTAATTCATATCAATTACTTAATACCGCAAAACGTATTGGCTCCAATTTGAGTATTATTGAATCAGGCAGAAAAATTAATGAAAAAATGCCACAACATGTAATTGAATTAACTATGAATGCATTTGAGGAAATACCTGAATCTTTAAGCACAAGTCATATCCTGATCCTTGGAGTCTCATACAAACCTAATGTTAAAGATATTCAATTAACTCCTGCAGAAGAAATAATTAAAAAATTACAAGAAAAAAATGTTATTGTTCATATCTATGATCCATATTTCACATCAACCGAAGTTTTTGGAATTGTCATCGAAAAGAATATTGAAGATATAATCTCTAAAGTTGATGCAACTATTATTGTGACTGCACACAATGAATTTAAAAAATTAGATATTTCTTTATTCAAACAAATGAAACATCCTATTTTGATAGATACTAGAGGAATCATTGATCCACTGTTTGCTAAGGAACAAAAATTAATTTTTAGAGGATTAGGTCGTGGAGAATAATAATCAACTCGATAATTCATCTTTAGTAAATATCTTAACACTTCGTTATGATCCTGCAATTAATCCAAACTTAATACCAAAAACCTCTCAAGATTTTTCTGAAGACAAAAATTTTATTAATATTCAAAAAATTGAAGATTCCATTTGTAATGAAATTCAGAATAAAATAAATGAAAATGAAATATCAATTGCACTTAGCGGTGGTGTTGATTCTACACTCATGTTGGGATTACTACGTAAAGTCAAACCTACTGAAAAAATTCATGCTGTGTCAATAAAATTTCGTAATAGTGTTGATGAAACCCCTGCTGCATCTAAAATTGCAGAAAAATTTGGTGCTGAACACCATGTAATTCATCTTGAAAATTATCTTTCTGAATTACCTAAAGCAATTAGTATAATAAAATTACCATTTTGGGATTTACATTGGTATTATGTTGTAAAAAAAGCAAAAACACTGTCCAAGATATTAATTTCTGGAGATGGTGGTGATGAACTTTTTACAGGTTATACTTTTAGATACAAAAAATTTTTTTCACTAACTTCTGAAAATTCTTCTCCTCTTGAAAAAGTTAAAGCGTATTTGGAATGTCATGAGAGAGATCGTGTTCCTGATCAATCTGATATTTTTACCAAAACTTGTAATTTCTCGTGGGAAAATATCTATGATAGACTTTTACCATTTTTTGATAATAATCTAACTAGAATAAATCAAGTATGTTTGGCAGATTATAATGGAAAATTATTATATAATTTTAATCCAATTAACACTCGAATTATTGATTATTTTCAAATGAATTTATTGACTCCGTTATTGAACAAAGAATTAATTTCTTCAGCATCTCACATTCCAAGTTATGTAAAATATAATCAAAAAACCAATCTTGGTAAATTACCTTTACGAACATTATTAGAAAAATGTGATGCCTCTTCATTAGTTGGAAAAGAAAAATTAGGTTTTAATGTGAATACTCTAGATCTTTGGAAAGAAAATGGTTATGATTTATGTAAATATTACTTTGATAAATCCAGATTAATCGAATCTGGATTAATAAATAAAGAATGGATTATGAAGCATATTGATTCTTCTGAATTAGACGTAAAATATGTAAATAAATTTTTAGGATTATTGGCATGTGAAATATGGTACAGATTATTTATTACTAATGATATGAGTAGTAATGATACATTAGATTAAATTAGTATTATAAAATAAAAATAAAATGAAAAAATATGTTGTAGCAGGTTTAGGTGAAATTGGAACTCCAATATCCAAATTATTATCTAAAAAACACAATGTAATTGGTTATGATAAAAATCCTAAATTAATGAATATAAATAAATTTAATAAATCTGAATCAATACCAACTTCCTTTTTGCACATAGCAATTCCAGTCAATAAAAATTTTGATTCAAATATTTTAAAACTGAATAAAAAATTTCTACCTGAATGTATTGTGATTCATAGTACTATTAGCCCTGGAACTACTCAAAGAATTCAAAAAAAATTATCGATCCCATTAATTTTTAGTGCAACTAGGGGTGTTCATAAAAGAATGTTAAAAGATCTTCAAAGATATACCAAATTCTTTGCAATATCATCATCTGCTCCAAGAAAACAATGGGCAATTAAAGAATTTAAAAAACAAATGAAAAATTGTGGAATAAAAACTAAACAAATGTCAAAACCTGAAGCTTTAGAATTAGGCAAAATTATTTGTGATACTTCTTATTTGGGTTGGTTGATAAATTACTCACAAATCAGTAATACAATTGCTAAATCTTATGGAGTTGATTATGATGAAATGTGGGAATTTTCTGATGAAATTCACAAAATTCTAGGAAATCGTCCTAAATTATATCCTGGTTTCATAGGTGGTCACTGTGTGATTCCTAATCTAGAATTAATTCACAATGAAACTCTTGATATAATAAATTCTCTAAATAATTCATATCTAAAAAAAGTAAAAAATGCAAAATCCATAAATAAAAAATATCTAAAAAAGTGATTATATTTTTTATTTATATTGATTTAAAATTTGAACGAAGTTTTTCGCTATTTTTTCCCAATTGAAAGTTTCTTTAACAAACTGTTGACCTTCTTCTCCTAATTTTCTTGATAGCTCTTTTTCATTAATTGTGTTAGACAAATGCAAAATCCATCCTTCATAGTCTCCTTCTTTTACTAAGAATCCTGTTTTTCCATCTACCATCATTTCTGGTATTCCACCTGCATTTGTTGCAATTACCGGTTTTCTCATTAATTGTGCTTCTTTTAATGTTAAAGGTGCAAGATCCATTCCACTTACCAATGCATATACGTCAATTTCATTGAGAAAATCTCTTACTTTATCTGGGTAATCTAATCTTCCCAGCCAATGAAAATTTTCAAACTCATCAAATTCATCAGTTATTTTTTCTCGATATGGCCCATCTCCTGCCCAATAAAATGATGTCTCTGGCATTTTTTCTAAAACCTTTTTCAGTGTTAACATTTCTTTTGTTTTACCCCACCAATTAGCATCTTGCAATAATCCAACACATGGATGTTTTAATTTCATCGAAGATGCATCTTTCCAATGTGATGAACTAATTCCTTCTAGGAATACATGTGTATCTTGTTTTGGATAATAATTCTTTACAATATCTTGTAAATAATTGCAAATTGGTAATATTGCTGTTGCATTCTTAAAACATTTTTTTGCAATTCTATCCCTTAGCCAAACTACTATTCTCATTTTTTTTGTTTTATACAAAGTCTCTTTTGCATATTTTAATTCTGACCAATAATGTCCTCTTAATAAAATGAATAATGGAATATTGGCATCTATAGCAGCAGCCCCAAAATGACTTTGTTTATCAACAAAAATTGCATCAGGAGGAAATTCTTTAATTAATTTCTTAAATTCACTATTCCCAAAGAACCAATCTTTGAAGTTTTTATTTGGAAATCCTCTACTATAATCTGAATCTTTTACTAATTTACATTCCACACCTAATCTTTCTAATGCATCAGAAAATTCTTTCATATGGAAATATTTTCCTTTACTTCCATAGGCAATCAATAATTTCAATTATTAAAATTGAAATTATCTACGTATTAAATTTCACTTCACATAACTATATTCCTAATTTTTATCATCAGTGATATTGATATAGATGTCATCGTTATTGTCCAATAATCTAAATTTGATATGAAATACAAAAAAATGATATTTTTACCTGTAATTATAGGAATTTCCTTAAGTATTGTATTATATCTGTCACAATCTTCACAAGATCATTCTGAGGAAATTGATGTTAATTCATTAATTGATATTGAAACCTCTCAAGATATTGAATCCAAAAAAATAATGTTAGAAAGTTACATTTGGAAAGATGATCAAACTTTTAAATCAAAACTACCTTCAGATGTTCAATATTTTTATACTGATAAAAAATTTGATGATTTCCAAAATGTAGAACGAATTGATCGAATTTATGTAAAAATGAATTATGATGTAGACTCTACTGCATACATGTTTTTTCCAAAAAACCCCAATAATGAATTATTAATTTATCATCAAGGTCATAGAGGTGATATTACATTTGGTAAATCTACAATAGAATTCTTTTTGAACAAGGGTTACACAATACTTGCATTCTCGATGCCATTAATTGGTGAAAATTCAAAACCAATTGTTCATATTGATGAATTAGACGAAAATTTATTTTTAGACAGTCATGACAAATTGAGATTTTTAGAAAGTAGTACTTTTTCACCAATTAAATTTTTTCTAGAACCTATCTATGTGTCATTAAATTACATTGAATCTGAATTTAACTTTAGTTCTTATAATTTCATTGGAATATCTGGAGGTGGTTGGACTGCAGTTGTATACTCTTCATTTGACGACCGGATTTCTAAAACAATTTCAGTAGCAGGCTCTCTCCCATTCTATTTGAGAACTAGTCCTGAAAATTTTGGCGATTATGAACAAAAAATTCCTGAATTTTATGATATTGCTAACTACCTTGAATTGTATATAATGTCTGCATATGGTTTTGATCGTGGTCTTTTACAAATATTTAATGAATTTGATCCATGTTGTTTTTCTGGAACTGAATATGTAAGCTATGAAAATATTATAAAAAATAAAATTTCTAAATTAAAATCAGGAACTTTTAAAATTGAACTAGATAAAACTAACAAGGAACATTCTATATCTTCTTCTTCTTTACAAAAATCATTAATTTTTCTAAAAAACTCAATTGATTAAAATGAAATTTGATAATAGACTGATATGGATTATAGTGGCCTCTGTTGGCTTATATGGTGTTTTTTTGTTTTTCTCTGATTTTAATCAAATCTCTCAACAAATTTCTATTTTCAAATATGAATTTCTTCCACTAATTCTAGCTCTTGTATCTATCTCTTGGATTCCGTTATTGGTTAGATGGCAATTTTTACTTAAAAAAAATAAAATAAACATTCCAACAAAAAATAGTTTTTTAATTTTCTTAGGTGGAATCTCGATGGCTATAACTCCAGGGCATGTTGGAGAATTAATCAAATCACAATTGATCAAAAATAATTATAATATTCCAAGAACTAAAACTGCTCCAATTATATTCATAGAAAAATTCTATGATCTCACTGGTGCAATCATAGCATCAATTATTGGTATTATAATATTAGAAATGGATACAAATCTAATAATTTTTTCAATACTCGTATTATCTGTAATCATTTTTCTCATTTTTTATAAACCGATTTTTGAATTTTTACTAAAAAGAATTTCAAAAACAAAATTATTTTCAAAATATTCTGATAACATTGTAGAATCTTATGAAATTATTCGAAATTCAACCACCACCAAAACTGCTTCTATATCATTTGGATTATCAATACTTTATTGGATAATAATTTCCATAGCAGTTTATTTCATTTTACTATCATTTGGTATTGAATCTGTTTCTCTTCTCAGAACGATTTCCATTTATTCTTCATCTGTGATAATAGGTGCATTGTCATTTATTCCAGGTGGCATTGGAGTAACTGAAGGTTCTCTTATTGGATTATTTTCTTTAGAGGGTATTGAAATTTCAATGGCAATTTTCCTTAGTGTGATGATCAGAATATTCACTATGTGGTATTCTGTCTGTATTGGATTTATTTGTCTAAAATTCACTGGTGGTTTATCAAAAATCAAATAATTCTTGATCATTTTGATGGACTTTTGTAATACCAACGTTTGAAAGGTGCAGAAAATTCTACTTTATTTTTCATAGCCCACTCATATGTGAGTTCCAACCCTTTTTCCATTGAAATTTTTGGTTTCCATTTGAGAATTTTTTTTGCTTTTGAATTATTACAGTTTAATCTCTGTACGTCATATGGTCTCATTCTACTTTCATCAACTTTAATTTTAATATCTGAGCCTGAAATTTTAATAAGATTTTTTGCTATATCTGACATCTTAATTTCATTACAACTACCAACATTCAAAATTTCTCCAATTGCACTTTTAGTTTGCGATGCTTTTAGAAATGCCTCTACGGTATCAGAAACAAAAGTGAAATCTCTTGTCGAATTTACGTTTCCAAGGTGTAACTCTTTATTTCCATTTTTAATCTGACTAATTATTTCTGGAATGATATAAGGTTCAGTAAATCTTGGACCATATGTATTAAATGGCCTAATCACAATTCCTGGGAATCCATTTTCTTTGTGTAACGTAAAAGTTGCTCTATCTGCAGATAATTTACTCACAGCATATGTTGAATATGGTGCTGTTGGATGATTTTCATCCATTGGATGATATTGTGCAGAACCGTAAACTTCACTAGTTGAAATTTGAACAAATGCTTCTGCCGTTTTTGATTTAACTGATGACCATGCAACATTCAGGCTTCCTATTGTGTTAACATGAAAGAAATCTACTGGGTAATAATATGAATCTGGTATAAAGGGCAATGCAGCAAGATTAAAAATAATTTCTTGATCTTTTACGGTTTTTGCAACAATTTTTTCATCAGTAATATCACCCTTTACAATCTTTATTTTATGTTTTGATATGTAATGTCTCTTTCCAGATGAAAAATTATCTAAAACTGTAACTTTTGCACCATGTTTGACTAACTGTGAAACAACTTCGGAACCAATAAAGCCTGCTCCTCCTGTAACTAATACTCTCTTATCTTTTAATTTCATTTTTTTACATTCCTAACCTATGTTTATACCAATTAATTGTTTTTTCAATTCCTATATCTAAAGATGTTTCTGCTTTAAACCCAATTTTTTCTTCAGCTTTTTTATTTGACAATACTCTACGTTTTTGACCTGATGGTTTATCCATATCGAATTTTATCTCAGGATCTGTATTGGTAATACTTAGAATTTTTCTTGCTAATTCATCTATAGAAACAAATTCTCCACTAGCTAGATTAATCGGATCTCCAACACAATAATTTTCCATTGCAAGTAACATTCCTTTAGCCGCATCTTTTGCATAGATATATTCTCTAATCGGACTACCGTCCCCCCAAATTACAAAAGGATCCATTTTCTTAATTGCTTTCATTATTAGAGAGCCTAACGCATGTGCTGTTTCAAGATCATCACTATCTCTAGGACCATAAGAATTTGATGGTCTAACAATTGCTATGTCCATCCCATATTCTTTGTGAAATGCTATTGCTTGTCTCTCTCCCATACGTTTTGACCATGAATATGATGCATGTGCTTCTGGTGGATTTCCTTTCCATGCATCTCCTTCTTCGAGAGTTTTCTCATCATTTGGATAAATACAAGTACAACTCGCATAAAGAAATTTTTCAATTTTTTCATTTTTTGCACTTTCTAAAATATTCCCATCCATGATGAGATTAGGGGTGAGTGTACTGGCAGGATGAGTGCTGGTTCTACCTAAGCCGCCTGTATATGCTGCTAAATGAAAAATATAATCCATATCCTTCACTACATTATCTGAGAATTTCCTATCAGTCAAATCTCCCCGCATAATATCTAATTCTAATTTCTTTAATTCATCTGGAATCTCTCTTTCATGTTCAATAATTCTGACATTTGCTCCTTTTTCTACTAGTAGTTCCACCAAATGAGAACCAATCATACCGGTTCCTCCTGTAACAAGAATTTTTTTATCAGAATACATCTTAATCTATAACCAATTTTCTAATAATATCTGTAATGTAGTCTTGTTCTTCTTCTGTCATCTTCAAAAATATTGGTAATCCTAACACTCTTTCTGAAATATCTTCGCATATTGGAAGCATTCCATTTGAAAAATTATATAATTTTTTATAAATTGGTTGTAAATGTAATGGAGGAAAATTTATTCTTGTTTCTACTCCATTGTTTTCTAATCCTATTCTAATTTTTTCTCTTAATTTATTATTTTTAAACAGAATTACGTATAACATGAATGTGTGTTTATTATAATTACGAATCGTTGGCGTAATAATTTCTGAAATTCCTTCCAATTTTTTATTATAATAGTCTGCTAATTGGTTTTTCTTATCTAATATTTCATCTATTCTTTTTAATTGAGAAATACCTAGTGCTGCATTAGGATCAGGCATTTTTGCATTCCATCCTATTTCAACATGATGATATCTTCTATCTGCACCGTTTTTTCTTAAAATTTTACATTTTTCGGCTAATTCATTATCGTTTGTTACAATTAATCCTCCTTCTCCTGTATTCAGATTTTTATCTGGCCCAAATGAGAATCCGGTCATTGTACTAATTGAACCAACTTTTTTATTTTTATGAACTCCACCTAATGCAGGTGCTGCATCTTCAATTACCGCTAACCCATGTTTTTCGGCTATTTCATTAATCTCTAAAATCTCTGCGCTCTGTCCACCATAATCAATTGGCATTATTGCTTTTGTTTTTTCTGTTATTACCGCTTCAATCTTTTTTGGATCTAAGTTGAATGTATCTGGTTCAATGTCCACAAATATTGGGTGTGCATTTCTTTGAATTATTACATTAGATGTTGCAGCAAACGTAAATGGAGTTGTAATTACTTCATCTCCATTTCCTATACCTAGTGCGTCTAATGATAAAAGCATAGATGATGTCCCAGAATTTACTGCAATAGCATTTTTTACACCCATATAGTCTGCCATTTTTTCTTCAAATTCCGTCACAATTGGACCTGGACCCAAATGATTCGTAATTACGGCATCATACATTGCCTGAGCATCTTCTTCTAAAACATTTGGTTGAGCCACCCTAATCTTAAATTCAGCCAAAACTATGTTTTTTAGACTCGTTTTGTATAATAACTGTACGAACAATTTGTACCGTTTGTGAACAGTAGTAACGATTATCTTTAATCTCGTTAAGTTTTGATATAGTTGTCAACTGCAGTACTAATACTCACATTAAACGAAATTGATGGAATAAAGGTAATTTTACCTAAAATTGATAAATCTTGGGCAGAAGAAATAGTTGTTATTGATGGAGGTTCTACAGATGGAACTATTGAAGAAGCAAAAAAAATGGGTTTTAAGGTAATCGTACAAAAAAAACGTGGACATGGTGATGCTATTGTAACTGGTGTTAATGCAACATCATCTGATAATATTGTAATTTTTGGCCCCGATGGGAATCATGAACCTGAAGAAATTCCAAGATTAATAAAAAAAATAGAGGATGGTTTCGATCAAGTATTAATATCTAGATTTGGTAAAGGTTCAAAAAATTATGATGCAGTTGGAGTGAAAGGAAAATTAATTGATTATTTTGGAAATAAAATGTTTGCATTTCTTGTCAATGTTTTTTTTGGTGGTCATTGGACTGATAGCTTAAATGAAAGTAGAATAATTTCAAGAAAAGCATTTTTTGATCTAGATTTTGATTCGTTACAAATGGGTTCAACACAATTAATGAGTATTAGAGGACTAAAGAAAAAACAAAAGATATGTGAATTAGTTGGGAATGAAGGTGCTCGTATTGGTGGTAAAAGGAAAATGCGTCCATTACATGTTGGTGCTGATCTTAGTAGACAAATATTATCTGAATTTTATTTTTGGTGTAAGAAAAAATGAAAACTGATGATTATGAATTTTATAAAGATTCTTTTGATATATTAGATAATAATTATGCTTTATGGATGAAAGAGAAAACTAATTTATTGATTAAATTATTTGAAGGAAAAAAAATTGTTGAAGTTGGATGTGGAAATGGCTTATTATTAAAAAATTTTCCGAGAGATAAATTTGATTTTACAGGAATTGATTTTTCAAAAGGCAATCTTCAACATGCAAAGAAAAAAAATCCTGATCTAAATTTTTTTCAAGCAGATCTTACAAAAAAATCTTCATGGAATGAACATGAAAATAAATTTGATACTGTGCTTTGTTCAGAAGTACTAGAACATATTGAGGATGATGGTCTTGCGTTGACAATTTTAAATTCATTATTAAAAACAAATGGTACGTTAGTTGTTACTGTTCCTGCATTTCCATTACTTTTGTCAAAATTTGACATAAAAGAGGGACATGTTCGTAGATATACAAAAAATTCTATATCTGAAATTGTAACTAACGCTGGCTTTATGATTGAAGAAATTAGATTTTGGAATGTCTTTGGTTTTTTTGGTTGGTTACTTTTTTTCAAAATTCTTAATCGTGGATTTGAAGAATCCACTAATTCGTTTCTTTCTTCGTTAATGGGTAATTTTCTTAAAATTGAATCAAAGATAAAATTCCCTTTCGGACAGACAATTATCTTAAAAGCACGGAAATTATAATCAATGAAAAAATGTTCTCTAATTTAAATAGGAATCTAAAATGTGAATCAACGTGTTAGTATCAGATCAGTCAATAAATTTCTCAAAAAAGAAAATTCTTTCAATATTGGTAATAGTTATGATAATTTCTTTAGGTTTCAAATTATACCTTATAGATTTCTCTTCACTACCTGTTGAAGATACATATGGTTATGTGATTCGTGCCATTGCTCATACAAATGGAGATTTTTCTGAAAATGAACGAAAAACTTTGGGTTGGTCGATATTTCTTTCACCATTCATGTTACTTTTGGATTCAACTGAACCATTAGATTACATCAATGCAGCTCGAATACTGAGTATTATTGTTTCAACGGTAACCATCTATCCCATGTATCTATTAGCAAGAAAATTCTTCAATGAAAAATTTTCTATTGCTGCATCTTGTTTGTTTGCATTTCAACCTCATCTAAATTATAATTCTGTACAGGGAATATCTGAACCATTATTTATTCTTCTTTCAATTTTAAGTTTTTATTTCATATTGCATCAAGATAATAGAATAAAATATGTGGCATTTCTTACTGCAGGACTAATGTTCTGGGTAAGATTCAATGGTATTATCGTTTTAATTATTATTTCAATTTTATATTTCTACAATAGTAATTATTCAAAAAAACAAATTTCAAAATTTCTTCTTGCATTATTTATTTTTATTCTTGTGCTTAGTCCAACTCTAATTCAACGGTATGATCAATTTGGTGATCCTCTCTATTTTTCTCAATCAAATACTATATTCTTAGAAAATTATGTTTCAGTTGTTGCAGAAAATACTGATATGGAAAATTATACTGCGTCAGATTATATTGAAGATAATGGAATTTTATCATTTTTTAATAAATTTGTGCTAAATGGTATTTTTAACATTGCACAATCAATCTATAAAATATTATTTCCTTACATGATTGTCTTATTCCCTATCGGAGTTTTCTTCTCTATTCGTGCATTTGATCAATCAAAAAAATTTCTTAAAAGTAATTGGATATGGATTTTTGCGTCACTAGGTGTATTTCTCATATATTTTTCAATTGTACCTGAAAAAAGATTATTGTACTTTCTTATACCTAATTTGATACTATTTTCAGTTATTCCTATTGAGCGATTAATAAAATATGGATTGAGTACATTTTCATTTAACAGAAATCAAAAAAATATCTCATTCATAATTGTAATCTTAATAATATTGGTATTGTCTATTGTTTATACTTCTTATTATGAACTAACAGATAAAAAAACTGAAAATGAGAAATTATTATTTTCTGAAATAATTAATAAAAAATTAAATGGAAAAATACTTGATGCTGGTTATACATTACAAAGTCTCATGTATGTTTCTTTGAATGAACCTGATAGTAATTTTAAAGAATTTGGTATATCTAAGAATGTTAACGATTGGTGGATTGGAACAAAAAATCTCAATGTAATCAATTTGTATGCAACTGATTTTGAAAATTTTATTTTAGTTTCACAAGAAAATAATCTAAATTATCTATCAATAAATAAAGATGGAGTTAATATGGAATGGTATCCTTACTTAGAAGATGTTTATGATAATGAAAATGATTTTCCTCAACTCAAAAAAATTTTTGATTCACAAGAGAATGGATTTGAAAATTTTCATGTAAAAATATTTGAAATACGTAATGATGATTTTAAACCTTAATTTCATTTATTATTAAAAATCTGTAATTATATTCCCATTGTTGAATGTGTTGATTCAAAACTTTTTCCATCATTTTTATCTGAATTTCTGTCAACACGTGTATTGTCTATTCTTAGATTTTCAGGGTGACATTTGTAATCACGTGAACGTCTACCATACCAGATTGTTTTATAGCCCCATTTTATGGGGTCCGTCTCGTCAATTGGATTTTTATAATTATATGTGGTCTTTTTTCCTATTAAACTAGAATTTTCTTCAGTGAAAAACTTTTTCCAATCAAACTCAAAATCTGAAGTTTTTATTTCATCATTATAATCTCGCGTAGTAAGAATGAAAACCTGAAATTTAGCTAAATCTCTTAGTACATTTTCTGACTCGTTTAATCCACATTCTTTATCAACATAAGTAAGTAAATTAAAAATTGCATCTTGCAGTACATCTTTATCTCTTGTTAATCGTAACCAACTTGCTTCTTCAATTGGCCAAATTATATCTCCTAGATCTGCATCGTGATGATCCCATCCCTTTCCTGAATATCCATTATCTCTAAATTCAATGACTTTGTTTAATTCATCATTTAAAATTGAATCAGATTTTCGTGCATATTCTAAAAATTTTTCATAGAATGTAACAAATTGTAAATTATGTGTTTTATTAAAATAACTTGTAACATATTCTAAAATTCCGAGACTTTGTAATGTTAAAAATGACCACGAATAAAGATAAATTTCTTTTAATTCATCTAAAGAACACATATTATTTTCTGTAGCCAGATATTCAAATTCTTGAATCCCTCTATTATGAATTGAAGAATGAACTAACATTATTGGGGATTTCACCAATTTTATTCCATATTTTTCTCTGTATTCTGGAACATTCATTGGTGCATTTGGCAGAACACTACAATGATAAATAAAAACTGTATCGATTTTTGTATGTGCAATATTTTCTAATCCTTGTTTAAATGTCTCTAGCGTTTCACCTGGAAGTCCCATAATTAATTCAGTATATGTTGGAATATTATTTTCCCTAAACGTTGCTGTTAATTCTCCAAATGAATCAAATTTAATATTTGCTCGTTTCATAATGTTTAATGTATTAGTATCAAGTGATTGTACAGCTAGAGTAACTGCACCTAATACTCCACCTTCTTGTAACTCTTTTGCAATTGGAATGATTCTATCTGATGAATTCTTTGCCCATGCTGGTCTAATTCTTTCTGGAAAATGTTTTTTTAATGCAACCTCTTTTAATTTTTGTGCAATTTTAAAATCTCTTTCTTGAAAAATTCCGAAATTTGCATCACAACAATCTATGTATGGTATTTTATTATCGCCAAACCACTCGATTTCTTGAAATAATTTTGATTCTTCCCATTTTCTAACTCTGCTTTTTGTTGCACTTCCCCAGTCACAAAATGTACATTGATATGGACAACCTCTATTAGTTTCCCACGAAGAAATCCATTTTATTCCATCTATTTTATCAACTAGTTCCCAAACTGTATTTGTTAAATATGGTGATGGTAGTTCATCTAAGTTACTAATTCTTTCTTGTGGCGCTGTTCTGAAATCTTTTGTTTCTATACCTTTAATTTGTGAATAATTTTTGTCTTTCAAATATGCAATAAGAATTTCTTCAAATACATATTCTCCTTCACCGTGGACAATTATATCCACAAAAGGATTTTCTTTAAAAAAATCTGGAGATAAATCTGGTATCTGTGGTCCGCCAAAAATTATAGTACATTCTGGATTTATCTTTTTTATTTCTCGTGCAAGATATGTTGTAATTTCCCAATTCCAAACATAACAAGAACAAAGCAAAATATCACTATTCTTACATTCTTGAATGTAATCCTCAACCTTATTTCTAAATACAAAACTTTTCTCAAAACTAAAATTTGATGCTAATTCAGGTTTAGACTTGATATATGCTACAAGGGTTGCTATACTATATGGAAAATGAATCTGATCTCCATATTGATAATTAAATTGTGAACTGTTAACTTTTATCATATAATCTGGACCTCAAATTTATAATTTATAATTTTCATATAATTTATTACTAAATTTCCTTTATTTTGTTAAATTATCAAATTTCTCATAGTCAATCTTGAATATTTTAACATGGTAACTGAATTTATCTTCTTTTGAGTCATAGACTATTTCTAAAAATGGATATTTATGTTCATTTTCTCTAATATCTTTGATAAATTCTGGTCTATTTGGATTATCATCTACTAACAAATATTCTAAATTCTCATCTCTTGCATTATTTAGAAATTCATTTAATGATCTTGCCTCATAACAACTATCACATCCAATTGTTATTCCTCCACTTGCACCCTGAATTACTTCTATCTGGTTGGGGATATCAGCAAATAATACAGGAAATTTATCTAGAATTGTTGCTTCTATAATTTTTCCACTAACATAAACTGATTCAGGATCATAATCATTAATTACATTTGTCATCTCGCTTATTTTTATTCCAATTTTATATGCTTCAATTTCTCGTTCATAATCAATTTTTTTATATTCCAAAAAAATAATTGAGGTAAGAATTATCCCAACAATCAACAAACCAATTAACAAATTATCTTTTTTTATTTTTCTTGTTATACTCTCAATAAAAGACAGTGAAATCAAAATTAAAATTGGTACAGTTATGAACAAATATTTCACTTCAGAAAATTCTCTCGAAAATGCATAAAATGCTGGAATTATCATTATAATACTAAAAATAAAAATTATCTTTCTATCTGAATTAAAATTTTTAAAAAATAAAATTAAACCACCAGGAATAAAAAATAATAAGTATGGAATCATTAACCAACCAAATAATTTAACCATGTTTAACATTCCTTTAGTAATCTTTGTTAGAAAATTATCCTTTGTATCAAACATTGCGTTAGTAACTGGGTCAGATTGATAGAATGTTGACTGTGATATAATATGACTAAATATCCCATCATTGCCTGTAACTTCTATTCTTAATCCCATTGCAGGAAGTAATATCAGAATAAAAACACCTAGTGCAACAAAATATTTTGGAATATCTTTCTTATGATCTTTAAATCTGAAAAATAATAAAATAAAGAAAGGAACAATTAGTAAAATCCCTTCATATCTAATTAATGATAATAATGCTAGTAATCCAAATGAAAGATAAATCATCTTAAATTTTTTTGATAAAAATAGGTAAACACTAAATGTAAATAGAAAAATAAAAATGGATTCTGGTAACCCTGAAATTGAATTTATCAATAATCTTGGTTCAAAAACAAAGATACATGCACCAATTAATGCAATTTTGGTCTTAAAAAACCGTTTAGATAATAAGAAAATAGGAATTATTGTAGCAGCTGAAAAAATTATAGATGTTAATCTTTGTATAATATGGAAATCTATGAATGTATCTGGATTTGTTATGTTGAAGATTACAGATAAGAATACTGGCCAACCATTATTTGGGAAGTTATAACCTCTTGGTAATTCTCCTAGAATGCTTGTATCTACTGCATACCAAAAATATAACGAACCATCTAAAGTTATTGGTAATTCAAAAGATGTATAGTAAATTCTGATAATTATTCCAGCTGTGAATAATAAAATTAATTGAATTCTTATATCCAAAAATATTCTTGAAAAATTACTTTCTTTCGTAGAAGTGAGATCTTTTTCCATATCTTTATTCAATTTAATAAAAATCCATTTTTCTTCCTAATGAAGGAAACTGATGTTTTATCACTAAAATTCAAAGTAAATAAATTCCTCTGCACTTCCTCTGTAAAATAAAACTACTAAAAGCATGATGATAGTCAAGAAAATTAACCAATGTTTTACTTGTAATGATGAAATTCTTTCACTCACATTTTTAATTTTTAATGTAATAATTTGTAATATAAGAAAAATAGGAATTAGTATCACTGCAAATTCATTTTGTTGGATAAAATTAATTGTACCATCTATCTCGAAATCCCAAATCAAATATTTCTTCATTGAATAAACCATCTCATCAACATCTCTTACTCTAAACGAGATAAATGCAAAAAATATTAAAAACTGTGTTATTAGAATACTAGTTATTTTTCCAATTTTTGTTTTAAAGAATTTATTCTTACTAAAATTTGGGAATTGTTTTCTAACCAAAGTATCTACTGCAACATAGATTCCATGAATTATACCAAAAATTATAAAATTCCATCCTGCACCATGCCATAAACCTAGTAAAAAGAATGACGTAAATAAACTAGAGAATAATCTTTGTGACGATTTCCTATTTTTAAAAATTAATGGAAAATAAAGATAATCTCTAACCCATGTTGACAGGCTAATGTGCCATCTTCTCCAAAAATCTGATGGAGATGTAGAAAAAAATGGTTTTCTAAAATTCGGTGGAACATTTATTCCAATTATTAGTGCTGCTCCAATTGCTATGTCAGAGTATCCTGAAAAGTCTCCATATACTTGAAAACCAAATCCAATTGTACCTAAAATAATTGTAAATGACTCATGTCCTATTGGACTATTGAATACATTATCTACCATTGGAGCAATATTATCTGCAAAAAATAATTTTTTTAGAAAACCAATTGCCATCATTGTGATTCCTAATTTTAAATTCCTATTATTGATGAAAAATTGTTTTAGTTTAATTTGTGATTTAAGATTTGAAATTTTTTCATTTAGTTGCGGTAAAAAATCACTTGCACGTAATATTGGTCCAGCAACTAAGGTCGGAAAAAATGCTACAAATAATCCATATTGTAAAATAGATCGGGTTGGTTTTAATGAACCCCTGTAAATATCAATTATATAACTAATTGACTGGAAAGTATAGAATGAAATTCCTATAGGTAAAATTAAATTCAAAAATGGGATCTCTGTAAATCCTAAAACTCCAAAAAGTTCATTAATTTGTGAAATTGCAAAGTCTGTGTATTTAAAAAAACCAAGTAAACCTAAACTTCCGCCTATTCCAATACCTAACAGAATTTTTCTATTCTTAGGATCTGTTGATTCTGCTATCTTTTTACCTATGAAGTAATGCAAAATTGTTGTATAAACTAATAATAAAACTAAGTAGCTATCTGAAAAGTATAGAAAGAAAAAACTAGCAACTACTAATAGCGTATGTTGGAATTTTCGATTTTTATAACACACTATAGCTGTTAAAACAGCTATAAAGAATACGATGAACTCTACCGTTGTAAATAGCATTATTCTTTTAACTCCTTAATCATCCATTCTTTGATATCATCTGTGTAGATCTGTGCATTTCTATTAATTGCAACATGATATGGGTCACTCCAAATCTCATTCTCAGCATATTTGTCGTGTAAATATAATATGTCAATATCAAATCTCTGAGAAATATTATCTATTATTTTCTCAAAATTCTCAATCTCACTCTGTTTCACATGTTCAAAAACTAATTCATTGTAAGGTGGTGTGAAAATCAAAACTTTAATTCCATTTGATTGAAATGTTTCAATAATTTTGTTTACAGCTAAAAATTCACTGTTTTCAATATCATTATCAATTCCTCTGAATCCTACACCTTCTCCGTAAATAGATTTAATCTCATCTTGAGAAAGAATATTGTTTTCTCTGTAATTCATAAATGGATGAGTTGGATAATCTGGTCCTCTCAAAATATATTTGATTGATTGTATCATTCTATCTTTTGGTGAAGTTGGAAATTTTTCAGAAAAATCTAAATTAAATATTGAGGATAAGAAATTTACAAAAAATTTGTCAGGCTCTACGATATTTCCAAATAACCCTCTATTGAAAAACTCACTTCTATAATCTCTTGATTTCTCAAAATCTGTCATACTTATTCCATAAATAATGACTTTTGGTTCTAGTTCTACTAAGTGCATCATACTATTCACTCTTCTAGTAGGTGTATCGCTCATATCTGCTAAATTATAAATCTCATAGTCTAATTGATTCATTATCAATTCATCTGAAATTCTATCCACATCTATTGAATAGACATTACTGGCACCTATGAAAAAAATTGATTCTTTTTTAATGATCTCTTTCTCTGAAAAAATACCATTCCATTCTGGATCATAAATGTGAAGATATAGATCCATAAATAAATAAAATATTCCACCTGTAAAACAAAATGCAACAAGTAATGCTAAAAGAATTTTAAAATTCAAATCCATTTAGGCCTCTATTTTATTTATTATTTTCACGAACAACATTAACTAAACTATATAGTAAAATTGCAGATATGAGAAATATCACTGCAATTAAAATTGTACCTGCAGCAACTACTGTCAAATTAGTATTTAATCTACCAATTTCTGCATAATACTGTATTGAAAAATATGTAAAAGCTATTCCTACAATGAAAAATATTACTGATGGTATCCCATAGAATTTTAATGGATGTTCAATAGATGTATATTTTATTGTACTAAAGATCACTGATGAACCATGCGTTACAGGATTCTGTGTAGATGTATCTCCTTCATACAAAATTTTAATTGGAACTTCTGAAATTTTAAAATTCTTGCTACTTGCTTTAATTAAAATTTCAGTTGATATTCCCATACCTAACTCAGATGGATTTAATTCATCAACAACTTGTTTTGAATAAGCTCTAAACCCACTTTGTGAATCAGTTAATTTCTCTTTTATACTTGCGTTTGTTATCTTTGTAATTACTTTAATTCCAACTCTTCTATAATTGGGTACTTCTTTCTCACTATCATCTAAAAATCTTGAACCTACAACTAAATCAGCATCTTGATTATTTATTGGTTCTATAACTTTTTGAACATCTTCGATTCTATGTTGTCCATCAGCATCAAATGTTACTAAAATATCACCTTCGATATTTTTAGCCTTTGTAAAAATACTTCTAATTGCTCCGCCATACCCTAAATTTTTTTCATGGTTAACCACTATTGCTCCCATTTTTTCAGCTATCTGTGATGTCAAATCCGTTGAACCATCATTGCACACTATCACCTTATCTGCAATTTTTGATAATTTTGTAATGATTGTTGCAATGTTTTTTTCTTCATTAAATGCCGGAATTCCTACAATTATCTTCAATTTTTAACCTTGTGACTGATTTCAAATTTTAGCCTATAAAATATACTACTCAAAGTTTTTCTGTTTTTTTGAAATTTTTATGATATATTCATTCATTTGAATAGAAAATATAATTAAAGAACCTGTTGAAGATTTCTCGTGTTAGTTGATGAAATTAAAGCAATATTGGAAAAAAATGATTATGAGCTAGATCCTGATGGAATATCACGAATTCAAACCATGTTAGAATCAATAAGGGATGATAATCAAATAAACAAACTTGACTTCATAATTAACTGGTTTAATAAAAAACGTGAAGAATCTGATATGGTTGTTGAAGAAATTGGAATTAAAGAATTAGATAAATGGAATGTTGATCATAATTCAGGAAATATTTTTCATGAATCGGGAGGATTCTTTAGAATCATAGGAATCAAAGCTTCAAATACATTTGATCGTGAAGTTGGCAAGAAAGGATGGACTCAACCAATGATTGCAAAAAACCCTGGAGGGATATTAGGAATTATCATGAAAAGAATCAATGGCATTCCTCATTATCTTCTACAAGCAAAGGCAGAACCTGGTAACATTGGAAAATTACAATTATCTCCAACACTTCAAGCAACAACAAGTAATTTGTTAAAAGCTCATGGTGGCGCAAAACCATTATTTGCAGAATATTTTAATGAAGAAAATAATCCAAA
>CEUZ01076412.1_pt1 | contig 27436 bp, 32 predicted proteins | sample 361511 | NCBI WGS metagenome assembly CEUZ01 (sample SAMEA2622822, study PRJEB7988) | marine metagenome | biome: marine biome (ENVO:00000447); feature: surface water layer (ENVO:00002042); material: "saline water (ENVO:00002010), including plankton (ENVO:xxxxxxxx)" | depth 5 m | reverse complement strand
AACGTAAGTAAAAGAGGAAGCCCTGAAGCATATCCTAAAAGCATTATCACTAACAATTTTTTATTTGTATAAATAGAAAAGTTTTTTAATTGCTGATGTAAAATCATTTTATTGATCTTTTAATTCTTTTTTAATTAACTCATTTAGGTTTTGCTCTGATCTTGCACCAAAATGGCTAATTATTTCACCTGCTGAAATAGAAGCTATATTTCCACTTTTTAAAATTGAAAATTTATTACAAATACCATATAAAAAACCAGCGGCAAATAAGTCTCCTGCACCAGTTGTATCTTTAACACTTCCTAAAACTCTAGGTTTTATTTCACAAGATTCATTATCATAATAAATTTTTGCCCCATCTTTTCCTCTAGTTAAAACTGCAATTTCAACCATTGAAGATATTTCTTTTGCGGCATCTTCAAAATTGTCTGATTCAAAAAGTTCTTTTATTTCAAATTCATTTGCAAACAAAATATCAACATGCTTCTTTATTAGTTCTTTAAATTCATTTCTATGTCGTTTAACACAAAATGGATCAGATAATGTTAATGAAACTTTGTTATCACTTTTATGTGCAATTTCAGCTGCTTTTACTAGACTTTCTTTTGCTAATTGCTCTTCCCAACAGTATCCTTCTAAATAAGAAATTTTTGAATTTTCAACTAATTTTTCATGAATATCTTCGGGGCTTAGAAGGGAACAGGCTCCGATATATGTATTCATAGTTCTTTGAGCATCAGGTGTTACAAAAACAAAACATCTAGCTGTTCCTGGCCCATCTTTAATTGGTTTAGTGTCATAAAAAACTCCTAAATCTTTTAAACTTTTTGAAAAAGATTTTCCTAAACTATCGTCCTTAATTTTTCCGATAAATGCTGGATTACCTGACAAAGATGCAAAGCCAACGGTAGAATTAGCAACTGAACCTCCTGCGATTTCTAAACCATTTTTTAGTGAAGAATAAAATTTTTCTGCTTTTTCATCATTAATAAGAGTCATAACGCCTTTATCAAGTTTGTTTTTTTTAATAAATTCTTCATCAACTTGATATAAAACGTCTACTACTGAATTTCCGATTCCTAAAAGGTCAAATTGTTGCATTTTTTTTTAAATTAAAATTTTTATCTTTAAAAGTACATAAATCATTTACGACACATTCATAACATTCTGGGTTTCTTGCTTTACAAACATACCTACCATGTAAAATTAATAAGTGGTGCGCTTTTTTCTTATATTTATCTGGAACATTTTTTTCCAAACCTAGTTCTACATCAATTGGCCTTTTTCCAGTCGCTATTTTAGTTCTGTTTGATACTCTAAATATATGTGTATCAACTGCAATAGTAGATTTTTTAAATGCTATATTAAGAACCACATTTGCAGTTTTTCTTCCTACTCCTGGTAAGGTTTCTAGATCTTCTCTTGTATTTGGAATATTTCCATTAAATTTTTTTATCAAAATTTTACTTAAGTTTATAATATTTTTTGCCTTTGAATTATAAAGACCTATTGTTTTTATTAAAAACTTTAATTTATTAATTCCTAAATTTATTATTTTTCTAGGACTATCTGCAACTAAAAAAAGTTTTTTTGTAGCTTTATTAACTCCGGCATCAGTTGACTGCGCTGATAAAACTACTGCTACGAGTAAAGTAAAATTATTTTTATACATAAGATCTGATTTAGGATTTTTAATTTTTTGTGACAATCTTTTAAAAAAAACTTTTATTTTATTTTTTTTCATATTTTTATAATTAATGTCTATATAATAGTTTTAATTTTTTTGATTAAAATTACTAAGTTATTTCATTTATGAAGAAAAATAAAAAAATTTTAGTACCTGGTGGCGCTGGATTTATAGGTTCTCACTTGTGTGAAAAATTATTAAATTTTGGTAATAAAGTATATTGTGTAGATAACCTCTTAACTGGTAAAAAAAGAAACATAAGTCATTTAATTAAAAATTATAATTTCAAATTTATTAAAAAAGATGTAAATAAAAAAATTATATTAAAAGTAGATGAAATATATAATTTAGCTTGTCCAGCTTCGCCAGTTAAATATCAAAAAAATCCTATTGAAACAATAAAAGCATCAGTTTTAGGCTCATTAAATCTTTTAGATTTAGCAAAAAAATATAATGCAAAAATATTACAAGCATCTACTAGCGAAATATATGGTGATCCAAAAGAACATCCACAAAAAGAAACTTATCATGGAAATGTAAACCCAATTGGATTTAGATCTTGTTACGATGAAGGAAAAAGATGTGCAGAGACATTGTTTTTTGATTATCACAGAGAAAAAAAAGTAAAAATTAAGGTTGCTAGAATTTTTAATACTTATGGACCTAAAATGGATTTCTTAGATGGAAGAGTTGTTTCAAATTTTATAATGCAGTGTCTTAAAAACAAAAATATAACAATTTATGGAAAAGGTCTTCAAACGCGGTCCTTTTGCTATATAGATGATATTGTTGAGGCTCTAATTAAATTTATGAATTTAAAAAATAATTTTACAGGCCCACTAAATCTAGGTAATCCATATGAAGTTAATATTTATGAAATTGCAAAAAAAATAAAAAAATTAACGAATAGTAAATCAAAATTAATTTTTAAAAAATTACCTGAGGATGACCCAATTAAAAGAAAGCCAGATATTTCATTAGCAAAAAAAACTTTAAAGTGGGTACCAAAAATTACTTTGAATAAAGGTTTATTAGAAACAATTAAATATTTTCAAAAAAATATATAATAAAATTTTTTCTTATAAGTTTAATGATTTATATAAATAAATGAAAATTAATATACTTTCACCAAATAACTTTTTTAAAGATCATTGTTCTTATAGTTTTGCGTATCCTATTATAAAATCAATTAATTTAATAAGAGAAAGTGGCGTTAATATAAGATTTCTTTATTCTGCTGAAAAAAAAATTTTTGATTGTGATATTCTAATTATAGATAGTAGATTCAGTGGTAAAAAAAATAAAAAAAAATTTATAAATTTTTTACAAAAAAATAAAAAAAAAAATTTAAAAATAATTTTTGCAGATACTGCAGATAATAGTGGTCAAATTCAAAATAATTTTTTGTTATTTGCTGATGCTTATTGGAAAGGTCAAATTTTAAAAAATAAAAAAAATTATTTAAAATCTCATTATGGTGGAAGATTATTTACAGATTTTTATAAAAAAAAATTTAATATTATTGATACAAAAAAACAATTGAGCGATAAAGTTAGTAACAAAAATTTATTAAAAAAAATAAAGGTTTGTTGGAATATGGGTTTGTGTGATCATGGTTATTTATCTCATTATAAGCAAAAATTATTTTCAATTTTTAAATTAAAAATATTTATAAATAATTCTAATAAATTTTTCCTTCCTTCAAATAAAAGAGAAAATCCTATTTCTTGTAGGATTGGAACAACCTACGAAAGAAAAACCATAAAATTTCAAAGAGAAAAAATAAGTAAAGTAATAAAAAATTTAACAGAAACCACAAAATTGAATCGCTATAAATATTTAAATGAAATTAAAAATTCAAAATGTGTTATATCTCCTTTTGGTTGGGGGGAGTTATGTCCAAGAGATTTTGAAACATTTCTTAATGGAGCAGTTTTAATTAAACCGAATATGGAAACAATTGATACTTGGCCGAATTGGTATAAAGTAAACCAAACATACATACCCTTTGATTGGGATTTAACTAACTTAGAGCAGAAAATTGAAAATACTATTAAAAATTATGAAAATTTTAAAAATATTGCCTTTGATGCACAAAAAACTTATTTACTTTATACTACAAAAAGTGACTCAGAAGAAATTTTTGCTAATAGATTTTTAAAACTTATAAAAAAATAAATGATAAAAGAAAATAAATTATATGAAATTTCTTTATACCCATACAGAAGTTTAAATAAAACCGGTTTTTTTATACTTATGTTTGTCTTAGGTATTATTAGTTTTGTAGCAGGAGTTGTTTTTATGATGATGGGTGCTTGGCCAGTATTTGGTTTCTTTGGATTAGATGTATTATTAGTTTATATTTTTTTTAAAATAAATTTTAAAAGTGGAAAACAAAAAGAAATTTTAATTTTAACAAAAACTAAATTAATAATTAAATTCTATAGTTCAAACAAAATTCTAAAAACAAGTCATTTGGATGCTAACTGGTTAAATATTAATTTAACAAAATCTAAAAATGAAATGAGTAAATTAAAAATATCGTCAAAAAATAAATCTATTATTGTAGGATCATTTTTAAGGCATAAAGAAAAACTAGATGTTATTAAATCTTTAAAAACAGCCTTAAAAAAAAACCATTTCAACTATGCAAAAGTAAATGTTACAAATTAAAAAAAATAATCTAAGTTATGTTTTGTTATTTTTGCTTGGATTAATTTGGGGTAGCTCTTTTCTTTTTATTAAATACACAGTTCTTTCATTACAACCTTTAACCGCAGTTTTTTTAAGAATGTTGGTTGCTACAGCTTGTTTATTTATTTATTTAAAAATAAATAAAATAAATCTACCAAAAAAAACTACTGATATTACAAATTATTTTGTTATTGCAATTTTAGGTAATGTTCTACCTTTTTTTTTGGTGAGTTGGGCTGAAATAACAATTAATACAAATGTAACAGGAATTATTATGGGACTTATGCCAATAATCACTGTATTTCTTGCTTATTTTTTTGTTAAAGAAGAAAAAATTAATATCTATACTTTTATAGGAATATTTTTAGGGTTTTTCGGTCTATTTTTTCTTTTAGATATAGTTGCAAATAAAAATATTAATTTAAATTCCTACTATGCAGTAATTATTGCTACCTTAAGTTTTGCTATAGCAACAATTTATGCAAGAAAAATACCTAAATTTAATCCTCTATATATATTAAGTGGTTCAACTTATTTTGCTTGTTTCATTCTAATACCTTTAGTATTTATTTTTGATGATCCTTTTAATGCTTCTCCAACTAATCAAAGTATTTTTTTTGGTATTATTTTAGGAATTCTTAATACAGCTATTGGAGGATTAATTTTTTTCAAATTAATTAAATTATCAGGAGCTGCATTTACATCTACTGTAAATTTTATTACACCTTTTGTAGCTATAGTTTGGGGCTATTTTTTTTTAAATGAAACTTTAAACTCAAATCAAATATTGGGGTTTATTTTTATTTTATTAGGAATATATTTAGTAAAAAAATCAACTAATACCCAAAACATCTGACATTGTAAAAAACCCTTTATTTTTCTTTTTCAGCCAAATTGCTGCATTTATTGCTCCAATTGCATAAATCGATCGATTGAACCCTTTATGTTTTAATTCTATTTCCTCGCCTTTATTTTTAAATACAACAGAATGATCTCCGACAATATTACCTTTTCTTTTACAATAAAAATTTATTTTTCCTAGCTCTTCTTTTCTTTTTTTATTGGGTTTCATTGAAGATTTTTTTTTCAAAATATAATTTTTTCCTGAAGCAACTGCTGATCCAAGTGCTAAAGCTGTTCCTGAAGGTGCATCTTTTTTATGTTTATGATGAATATCTAGTATTTCAACAGAAGTATTATCGCTAAACAAAATATTTGATGTTTTTTTTACAATTTCAATTAGCAAGTTTATGCCAATACTCATGTTAGGGGCAAATACAATACTAATTTTTTTTGATGCAGTTTTAATTTTTTTAACTTGGCTATTGTTAAAACCAGTTGTACCAATAACCAATTTTTTTTTAAGCATTTGCGCATATTTTAATGTTTCTAAAGTACTTAATGGCAAAGAAAAATCTATAATTAGATCGGCTTTTTTAAAAGCAACTTTTTTATCATTTGTTATTTCTAATTTTTCAATCGTTTTTCCAATACTATTAGAATTTTTATTTTCAATTACTGCTACTAATTCTAAATTAGGAAAGTTTTTAATTTCTTTAATAATTTGCTGACCCATTCTTCCAGCACTTCCGACTATCGCAAGTTTAATTTTTTTCATAATTTTAAGTATATATTATTTTTTTTTCCAAAGATCTTTTAATCTATCAAAAAAACCTTCTGATTGAGGACTGGTTGTTTTTTTATTATTATCTCCACTAAATTTTTTCAATAATTCTTTTTGGTTACTTGATAAATTGACAGGCGTTTCAACAAAAGCCTCCAAGTATAAATCTCCGCTTCCATTTTGTCTTACAATTGGCATTCCTTTGCCTGATAAACGAAAACTACTACCTGATTGGGTACCGGGTGGTATTTTTACCTTTACTATTGACCCATCTAGAGTTGGAACCTCTATGTTTCCTCCTAAAGCTGCATCTGTCATTGTTATGGGAGCTCTACAAAATAAATTTTCACCTTCTCTTTTAAAAACAGAATTTGGCTTCTCTTTAATAAAAATATATAAATCTCCAGGTGGGCCTCCTTGGTAACCTGCTTCACCTTCGCCAGTAAGTCTTATTCTTGTTCCATCTTCTACACCTGCTGGTATTTCAACTGACAAACTTTTTTTCTTATCAACTCTTCCTTGCCCTGTACAATCACTACAAGGATTTTTTATAATTTTTCCATGTCCTCTACAGTCTGGGCAAGTCTGCTGAATTGTAAAAAAACCTTGAGAAGCACGAACTGCCCCATGACCTTCACATGTAGGGCAATTTTCTGGTTGTGAATCTTTTTGATGTCCTTTCCCATCGCATGCTTTACATTTAATTTTTGTTGGAACATGTATAACAATTTTTTTTCCTGAAAAAATTTCCTCCAAAGAAACATCCATATCATATCTTAAATCTGAACCATATTCTTTTGTATTAGAAGTTCTTTTTCTTCCACCTCTGCCGCCAAAAATACTACCTATATCATCATCAAAATCTCCAAACATTTCTTCAAAAATATCTGAAAACCCGCCCTTAAAACCTTGAAAACCGGTTCCTCCATTCTCGAATGCCTGATGTCCAAATTGATCATACTGTGCTTTTTTTTCTTCATCTTTTAGGACATAGTAAGCTTCATTAATTTTTTTGAATTTTTTTTCTGCTTCTTTATCACCTTTATTTCTATCTGGGTGATATTTCATAGCTTTTTTTCTATAAGCTTGCTTTATTTCATCGTTGCTGGATGCCTTGCTTACTCCTAATGTTTCGTAGTAATCTTCTTTGGACATGCTAAAGATATAAGGGTTTATAATGAAAAAATGAAGGGGTTATGCGGATTTTTTATTATCTTTTTTTTTTACTTCTTCAAATTCTGCATCTACCACTTTTTCCTCTTTTTTGCTAGCATCCTTCTTTCCGCTATTTGGTGTCTCAGCTTTACCTTGATTAGGCTGTTGTTTTTGCGCTGCTTGTTGAGCTTCTTTATAAATAATTTCACCTAGCTTCATAGATGCTTGAGTTAGTGCATCAACTTTTGTTTTTAATTCCTCTTTATTATCACTATCTTTTACTTTTTTAAGAGCTTCCAAACTATCTTCGATTTTTTTCTTTTCCTCGGAACTGATTTTTTTACCATGTTCTTTTAAACTTTTTTCGGTTGCATGAATTAAAGAATCTGCCTGGTTTTTTAGCTCAACAACTTCTTTTTTATTTTTATCAGTTTCTGCATGTTTTTCAGCATCTTTAACCATTTTATCTATTTCTTCTTCTGAAAGTCCTCCCGAATCTTTAATTGTAATTTTTTGCTCTTTATTTGTTCCTTTATCTTTTGCTGAAACATTTAAAATACTATTTGCATCTATATCAAAAGTTACTTCTATTTGAGGAACTCCTCTTGGTGCTGTAGGGATGTTCTCTAAATTAAATTGTCCTAAAATTTTATTATCTCCGGCCATTTCTCTTTCTCCTTGAAATACTCTAATTGTAACTGCTGATTGATTATCTTCTGCCGTTGAAAATATTTGACTTTTTTTTGTTGGAATAGTTGTATTTTTATCAATTAATTTTGTAAATACACCGCCCAATGTTTCAATTCCTAAAGTTAAAGGAGTAACATCTAATAGTAAAACATCTTTCACATCTCCTTGCAATACTCCGCCTTGAATCGCAGCGCCAGTTGCTACAACTTCATCTGGATTAACTCCTTTATTAGGTTCTTTATCAAAAATTTTTTTTACAGTTTCAATTACTTTTGGCATTCTTGTCATGCCTCCTACAAGAATAACACTTTTAATATCACTAGCTTTTAAGCCAGCATCTTTTAAAGCTGTTTCACATGGTTTAATTGTTTTTTCTATTAAGTCTTCAACAAGTGATTCTAATTTAGATCTAGACAAAGTAACATTAAGATGTTTTGGCCCAGATTTATCTGCTGTAATAAACGGTAAATTAATTTCTGTTTGTGAAGAATTAGAGAGTTCAATTTTTGCTTTTTCAGCACCCTCTTTCAATCTTTGTTTTGCAAGCGGGTCTTCTCTTAAATCTACTCCATTTTCTTTTTTAAATTCATCTGCTAAATAATCTATAATTCTATTATCAAAATCTTCTCCTCCTAAAAAGGTATCGCCAGATGTAGATTTAACTTCAAAAACTCCTTCTCCTAATTCAAGAATAGAAATATCAAAAGTACCTCCACCTAAATCATAAACTGCTATTGTTCCTGATTCTTTTTTATCAAGTCCATAAGCAAGAGCTGCGGCAGTTGGTTCATTAATAATTCTTTTAACATCTAGTCCTGCGATTTTACCTGCGTTTTTTGTAGCTTGGCGTTGGGAATCATTGAAATAAGCGGGCACTGTAATCACCGCTTCTTTTACCTCTTGGCCTAGATGCTTTTCAGCAGTTTCTTTCATTTTTTGTAAAATAAATGCACTAACTTGTGCAGGAGCATATTTTTTGCCATTGGCTTCAACCCACGCATCGCCATTATCTCCCGATACAATTTTATACGGTACTAAATCCTTATCTTTTTCAACTTCTTTATCATCAATTCTTCTACCTATTAATCTTTTAACAGCAAATAAAGTATTTTCAGGGTTTGTTACTGACTGTCTTTTAGCTGCTTGTCCAACTAAAGTTTCTTTTCCATCTTTAGAAAAAGCAACCATAGATGGCGTCGTTCTAGCACCTTCAGTGTTTTCAATAACTTTTGCACTTTTTCCATCCATTATAGCTACACAAGAGTTTGTAGTTCCAAGATCTATACCAATTATTTTACTCATATTTATTTAACTACCTTTCTTTATAAATTCTAAACTGGTGAACTATATAATAATTTTCATCTTAATGTACAAGTGTTTGAGGAAAAAAATTATGTACTCTTTTTTTCTCCCTTTTTAGTTATTATCACAGAAGCTGGCCTTAGTAATCTATCTTTTATAAGATAACCGTTTTGAATAATTTTTATTATTTCTCCTTCTTCTTTGCTATTATTTAACTCTTCAGATACGGCTTCATGGAAATTTGGATCGAATTTTTTTCCTAAACAATCAATCTCTTTAATTTCAAATTTTTCTAAAGTTTTAAGAAAATCTTTAAAAATAAGATCTATACCTTCAACTAGTGGTTTAACACTATTGTTATTATCATTTTTAATCAAAGATATGCTTTCTTTCACTCTTACAAAATTATCTAATACTATAATTATTTCATTTGCAAACTCTGTTACAGCATATTTAAAAGTATCTTCTTTTTCTTTTTCGAACCTTTTTCTCAAATTTTCAATGTCAGCTAAATATCTTAAATTATCTTCTTTTGCTTTTTTAAGCTCATTTTTTAAACTAACTAAATTAATTTTTTGATCTTCATTATTTTTTTGATTAACTTTCTTTTTAGAATTAGCTAATTGTGGTTTATTTTTTTTTAATTTATCCATTATTATCTGTAAATATAATTAAAATGTATGTAAGATAATTTTCAAAAAGTTCAATATCCATGAGCAAAAACAAAAAAAAAATATCCTCTATTGTTATTGCAAGTCATAATCACGGTAAGATCAAAGAAATGTTACCATTTATAAAAGAATTAAATTGTAAAATATACCTTGCAAAAGATTTTAATCTTAGTGAACCAAAAGAAGATGGCTTAACTTTTATAGAAAATGCTTTAAAAAAATCAAGATATGTTAATAGTAAAACAAAAAAAATAGCAATTTCTGATGATTCAGGATTAGTTATCCCTTCCCTTCAAGGAAGGCCTGGAATTTATTCAGCTAGGTGGGCTGGTAGAGAAAAAAATTTTAAAGTTGCTATGAAAAAAGTTAATAATCTGCTTTATAAAAAAAAAACAATTGCGTATTACATATCCGTAATTTCAATTTCATGGAGTAAAAATAAAGAAAAAACATTTGTTGGAAAGATATATGGTCACATAACTTGGCCTCCTAAAGGTAAATTAGGTTTTGGATACGATCCTATTTTTATACCATATGGATATACTAAAACTTTTGGAGAGCTTCCGGAAAAAGTTAAAAACAAAATTAGTCATAGAGTAATAGCTTTTAAAAAGTTATTAAATTTTTTAACTTAGAAAGATTTTTTTTTGGCTAGTTTTTCTATTTTAAAGCTATTTTGTTTAATTTCTAATATAGAAAGTTTTCTTTCAACTGTTCCATTAGATAGAAATCTAAAATTACCATCAATACCAGTAAAACCGTAAGAATTTTGAAAATCATTATAATTTAATTCTTTTATACCATCATTCTTTTTTACAATTGAAAATACAGCTGTTATTGAATCATGAGCTAATGACGACAAACGAATAGGTTCGTACTTATATAATTTATAGAATTTTTTTTCAAAGTTTTTCCACAAATTTGGATTTGGTGCAACAAACCACGCGCCTACCAAGCCTGGTTCTGATCCTATATTATCAATATACCATTCTCCAGTACCAATTAATTTAACTTTTTGAAAATCTACACCATAATATGTTAATAATGCCACTGCTTGACGTAATCTATTTCCAGTTTCAATTAACAGCAAAACATCAAAGCCAGGATCAAAGTTTTCAAGTGGATTTTCTCCTGTATCTTCATCCTTTTCAATCTGTGGATTTTTTTCAAGACCAACTAATTTTTGAATTTCTTTTTCAAAATCTATGCCTTCAGGGTCGTACAATTCAATTCTATTAATTGATAATTTATTTTTGTTTAAAACTTTTCTATAAGTATTTAAAACTCTTTTCCCGTACTTAGATTTAGGTAGCAAGGCAGCATATCTTTTATAGTTTTTTTTTATAGTATGCTCGGTTACATCTATAATTTGTTGTTCTGGTTCAAAACCCATTAAATAAATACCATCTTCTTTTTGATTCCTATCACTTGAAAAAGATATTAAAGGAACATTTTTATATTTTGCTATTTTTAAGGATTGATTTAAGGAGGATGAAAAAAATGGGCCTAAGATTACGTCTACATTTTGTTCAATTAACTCTTTTGTTAATTTTTTTGCAAGAGATGGATTTGCTTTTGTATCTTTAATAATAAGTTCGCTATTTATATTTTTATTATCAAAAATTACCATTTGCATAGTATCTAAAAGAGATTGCCCAATATATGAATGTTTGCCGGTTAGTGGTAAAAGAACACCTATTTTAAGTTTATCAGAAATAACTTTTTCTTTTACTTTTGCTTCTTTCTTTATTTTATTTTTTTTTACTTTTTTTTTTATACCAAAAAAACTAAAAGGGCTTTTTTCTTCTTCTTTTTCATCTAGATCTTCATATTCTATGTAATCTTTTTCAGCAGAATCTTTTCCATTTTGTGATTCTATATATTTTAATTCTTCCTCTGTTAATACTCCAGCTGAAACGGAACTATTGATAAACAAAAAAAATATAAAAGAAAAAAAAATTAATTTAAAATATAATTTAATTGGCACATTTTTTACTAACATAGTCTATTATTTAATTTAATGTTAAAAATTGATAATATTTTATTACCAAATGGATTATATATTGTTTCAACCCCGATTGGTAACTTAAAAGATATAACTATAAGAGCTTTATCAGTTTTAAAAAATTGTGATTTTATTAGTTGTGAAGATACACGTGTAACAAAAAAACTATTATCAAAATATCAAATAAAATCTAAAAAACTAATTTCGTTACATAAATATTCAAATCAAAATAAATTAATTTTTTTAGTTAATAAAATTAAAGAAGGAAAATCTATTGCCCTGGTAAGTGATGCTGGAACTCCAATAATTTCAGATCCAGGTCTTTCTTTAGTAATTTTAGCTATAAAAGAAGAAATAAATGTTTTCCCAATACCAGGACCCACAGCAATCGCAGCTTCCTTGGTTGGTTCTGGTCTTAAATCAGATAATTTTTTTTTTGTTGGTTTTTTACCAAACAAAAAAAATCAAAGATTAAATATATTGAAAAAAATTAAAAAAATTAATTCATTATTAATTTTTTATGAAAGTCCAAAAAGAATCCGAAAAACTTTAAATGATATGTTTTTAATATTTGGAGATAGGAAATGTGTAATTGCAAGAGAATTAACAAAATATTACGAAACTTTTTATAGAGGAAAATTAAGTAAATTAAAAGAAATAAATAAAGATTTAAAAGGAGAAATAACTATTATCATGTCTCCTCCAGAAAAAGAGCATGTTGTTGAAGAAAATAAAATTGATGATGAGGATATGGAAAAAATATCAAAGTTTGTAGAAAATAAACTTAGTAAAAAAGATTTATCAGAAATATTGTCAATAATATATAAAAAACCAAAAAAATTTTTTTATACAAAATTAATTAAAAGTATCAGATAATAAAATTATTAATTATGAAAGCATCATTTAAAAATTATCTTTTATTAATCTTTGTAAGTATCTTTTTAAACTCTTGTGCAGCAGTTAACGTAACAACTTCTAGTGTTAAAGAAAAAGGTATAAAAGAAGCAATTAGTGATGGAATCATTGATGCTGCAATTAATAAGGAGTTTATTAACCACAACGTAAATATGTTTATTAATGTTGAAATAGAAGTTGTAGAAGGAAGAGTGTTATTAACAGGGAGCGTAAAAATACCTAAACATAGATTAGACGCTGTCAAATTATCATGGAAAGTTTTGGGTGTTAGGGAAGTTATTAATGAAATTGATGTAACAGAAAAAGGTGGAATTAAACAATACTTAATTGATGTAAAAATTAAAACTCAAATTAGATATAAAATTATCGCAGATAAAAAAATTGCCTCTATAAATTATAACTTTGAAGCAGTTAATGGTAACTTATATATTATTGGAATTGCAAATAATAAAAAAGAACTAAAAAGAGTAGTTGATCATGCAAATACCATAAATGGTATTATAAAAGTTGTAAGTCATGTTATTATGAAAGATGACCCACGACGTAAAAAATATCAAAGAAAGCTTCAAAAAAAAAATGAATAAATTGCTAGTAGCAATTCAGATGGATCCTTTGAATGAACTACATCATGATTCTGATAGCTCTTTGTTAATGGCTAAAGAAGCGCAAGCTAGAGGGCACAAAATTTTAATCTATGAACCAAAGGATTTATCTCTAAAAAATAACGAATTATTCGCGAATGTATCGTCATTAAAAATTTATAAAAAAAAAATATATAATTTTAAAAAAGGAAAAAAAAAAATAATTAATTTAAATTCTATAGATATTTTACTAATTAGACAGGACCCGCCATTTAATATCAATTATATAACTGCTACATATTTGCTTGAACATTTAAGTTCAAAAATACTTATAATAAATAATCCAAAAAGTATAAGGGATGCTCCTGAAAAATTGCATGTTACTTTTTTTAAAAAATTAACGCCACCTACATTAGTTTCTCAAGATGAAGTTGAAATTAAAAAATTTATTAAAAAAAATAAAAAATTAATTGTAAAACCACTTTACGAAAAAGGAGGTAAGGGAATTTTTAAAATTTCATCAAATGACAAAGAATTAACAAAAAAAATAAAAATTTTTTTAAAAAAAGAAAATCTACCTATAGTAGTACAAAAATTTATCCCTGAAGTAAGAGATGGAGATAAAAGAGTAATTATTATTGATGGAAATCCGGTCGGTGCAATGAAAAGAGTTCCTGCAAAAAATGAGGTAAGAGCTAATCTAAGTAGGGGAGGAACAGCACAAAAAACTGTTATGACATTTAGAGATAAGTTAATTTGTAAAAAATTAAAACCATGGTTAAAAAAAGAAAAAATTTTTTTTGCTGGCATTGATATTATCGGAAAATACTTGACTGAAATTAATTTAACCTCTCCAACTGGAATGGTTGAAATTAACAAACTTGAAAATGTAAGATTAGAAAAAATTTTTTGGGATAGAGTTGAAAAAAAATATAAACTATTTACCTAAAGCATTTATTATACTTTCACACATTTCTTTAGCATCTCCAAATAACATCATTGTATTGTCTCTAAAGAAAAGTTCATTTTCTACTCCAGCATAGCCAGCTCCAAGTGACCTTTTGCTAAATAAAACAGATTTTGCATTTTCTACTTCTAATATTGGCATTCCATATATTGGACTTTGTGGGTCTGTCTTAGCAGCTGGGTTTGTAATATCATTTGCACCTATTACAAAAACTACATCGGTAGATGCAAAATCCCTATTAATTTCATCTAGTTCTAAAACTTCATCATATGGAACATTTGCTTCTGCAAGAAGTACATTCATATGTCCTGGCATTCTTCCTGCTACAGGGTGAATTGCATATCTAACATTTACTCCTTTTTTTTTTAGAATATCACACATTTCCTTTAGTGCATGCTGAGCTTGAGCAACTGCCATACCATATCCAGGAACAATTATTACTGACTCTGAATTTTGCATCATAAAAGCTGCATCATTTGAATCTCCACTTTTAACTGGCCGTTGTTCTTCTTCTTTACCACCTTTAACTAAAACATCTTCTCCTCCAAAACCTCCGAGAATTACGCTTATAAAAGATCTATTCATTCCTTTACACATAACATAGCTAAGTATTGCGCCAGAAGATCCAACAAGTGCGCCAGTTATAATTAATAAATTATTTGATAAAGTAAAACCAATTCCACATGCAGCCCATCCAGAATAAGAATTTAACATGGAAACAACTACGGGCATGTCTGCTGCTCCAATTGGAATAATAATTAAAAACCCTATAATAAATGCAAGAATAGTAAGTCCCCAAAAAAAATTTTGGTTTTGTTCTAAGCAAAATAAAACAATTATAAAAATTAAAGTTATACCTAAAATAGCATTTAAAAAATGTTGGAATTTAAAAGTAATTGGATTGCCAGACATAATTCCTTGTAATTTTCCAAATGCAATTATTGAACCTGAAAAAGTAATTGCTCCTATTGCTGAACCAAGACTCATCTCAATCAAACTTGCAATTGGTATATTGCCTGTATCGCCAATATCATATGCGCTTGGATTATGAAAGGCAGCTCCTGCCACCATGACTGCTGCTAAACCAACTAAACTATGAAATGCAGCAATTAATTGTGGTAAAGCTGTCATTTCAATTTTTAAAGCAATTGAGGAACCAATTATCCCTCCTATAATAATGCCAATAGCAATAAGTCCGTAGCTTTCTATTCCAGGTAAAAGTAATGTTGTAATAATTGCAATTATCATTCCTGAAATACCATAAATATTTCCTCTTCTTGCTGTTTCTGGTGATGATAATCCTCTAAGAGCTAATATAAAAAAAACTCCAGAAATTAGATATGCGAGTATTGAATAATTTTCCATTTATTTTTTTTTCTTTTTAAACATTTTCAACATTCTCTGAGTAACAATAAAACCACCAAAAATATTTACTGAGGCTAGCACAACTGCAATAAATCCCATTATTTTTGAAATACCAAAAAGTGCTGGGCCAACTGCAATAAGAGCTCCTACAATTATTACGCTAGATATTGCATTAGTTACAGACATTAAAGGTGAGTGTAAAGCAGGGGTAACGCTCCATATTACATAGTAGCCAACAAAAATAGCTAAAATAAATACTGTTAATTCTTGTAATAAATGTTCCATAATTATAAGTTCATTAATTTTCCTTGATGAGATAATAGTGTTTTAGAAATAATTTCATCATCTAAATTTACTTTTATTTTTTTATTTTCATTATCTATTAGAATTTTTATAAAATTAAAAACATTTTTTGAAAATAATGTACTTGAATCTCCAGGAATTCTACTTGGATAATTTGTATAACCAATTATTTTTATACCTTTGTGAACAATAATTTTATTTTCTTCAGATAATTCGGCATTTCCACCTGTTTCGACTGCAAGATCAACAATGACAGATTCAGATTTCATTTTTTCTATAATTTTTTTTGAAATTAATCTTGGTGCTCGCTTATTTGGTATTAAAGCTGTACAAATAATTATATCATTTTCAGGAATAGCTTTTTCCAAAGCTTGTTCTTGCTTTTTCTTATAATCTTCAGTCATTTCTTTCGCATACCCTCCTTCTGTTTGACTTTTTTTCAAAACTTCTTCATCAAAAACAACAAACTTTGCTCCTAAGCTTTCTACTTCTTCTTTTGCCGCTAATCTAACATCATAAGCAGATACAACTGCTCCTAAGCGTTTGGCTGTTGCAATCGCTTGGAGACCTGCAACACCTGCACCTAAAACTAATACTTTAGCTGGTGTAACAGTTCCAGCAGCCGTCATCATCATTGGAAAACTTTTTGAATATTCATGAGCTGCGTCAAGTACTGCTTTGTATCCTGCAAGATTGCTCTGAGAAGATAAAACATCTTTATCTTGTGCACGAGTTATTCTAGGAATATTTTCTAAAGCAAATGCCGAAATTTTTTTTTTATTATATATAGCATTTTCAGAAGAATTTTTTTGTGGGGATAATAATCCTATTAAAATAGCCCCAGTTTTCATTTCTTTAATTAAGCCAGGGTCAAGTTTTTGTACTTTTATAATAACATCACTCTCTTTAATCGATTTTTTTATATTATTACTGATATTCGCGTTTGCTTTTTTATAATCTTCATCTAAAAAACCTGATTTAGTTCCAGCATCCTTTTCAACTACAACTTTAAATCCAAGATCTAAATATTTTTTAATTTCATCTGGAACTAATGCTACTCTATTTTCGTTATCACTATTTTCTTTTAAAACTAAAAGGTTTATCATAATAAATATAAGATTAATTTTTTAATCGTAGTGTTAATATGAAAATAAAGAAAAAATTTAATTATGCAACACTTTGCATTGTCCTTTTAATTGGGATAATAATTGGATATAGCCCAAATTTAATAACTACAAAAAACTTTAGTAGAATTCATGCTCCTATGGGTATAGAAATTAATATGCGTTTGTCTTATTTAGACGATGCAATTCATTATGAATTATCTGTAAATGACTTCGACCAGAAAAAAATAAAAAAATATAAATTTCCTTATACAAATAGAATACCAATTGGAATTATAAAAGATAATTTATCAAACAATCATACAATAACTTTTATTCTTCAAGACAAGCCTGGTATTGCAGTTTTATATAAAAAAAGTATATCTGCGCAATCTTTTTTATCACATTATTGTGGTTGTACTATTTTTTTTAAAGGAAGAATTGAGGAAAGAGAAGTAACAGATTTAAAAAAATTATGGAAACACTCTAATCAATTTATAGTTCCAAGTAGTTTCTTATATGATAGATCTATAATGTTTTCTGAAAAATTATCTTTTTAGTTCTTTGATATCATTGGTCCCAATTGCTGACCACCAAATATATGGATATGAAAATGTGGTACTTCTTGGCCTGCATTAACTCCATGATTAGCCAATAATCTATAACCACCTTCAACTAAATTTTGATCTTCAGCAACTTTACCTACAACTTTAAAAAAACCTTCAATTTCATCTTTTGATCCATTTTTAGAAAAATCTGCGAACGAAATATACTTGCCTTTAGGAATTACTAAAATATGTAATTTTGCTTGTGGGTTTATATCATGAAATGCTAAAGCATATTCATTTTCAAAAACTTTTTTACATGGAATTTCTTCTCGTAAAATTTTTGCAAAAATGTTGTTATCGTCATATTTCATATTTTTTTTCTTTTTATTTTTGGTTTTTTCATTCTTTTATCTAATTCATTCCAAATTTCATCTGGTTTTACTCCTAGCTTTGCCCACATAACTATTAAATGATAGAGCAGATCACAACTTTCTTGAACTGCTAATTTTTTTTTTCCTTGAACTGCTTCAATTATTGTTTCTGCAGTTTCTTCTGAAACTTTTTGTGCTATTTTGTTCATTCCTTTATTAAATAAGAAGGAGGTATAAGAACCTTTTGATTTTGATTTTTTTCTTTCTTCTATAAGTTTAAATAAAGTATCGATAATTTCGCCTGTTCTTTTATTATTCATTTTAAATCCTTACTGCTATTCCTTTTTCTTTCATTTTTTTTTTTACCTGTTTAATAGTATATTTACCATAATGAAAAATTGAAGCAGCTAGAACAGCTGAAGCTTTTCCAATTTTTATTCCATCTACAAGGTGTTGTATATCTCCTACTCCACCTGAAGCAATTACAGGAATATTAACAATATTAGATATTTTTTTTGTTAATTCTAGATCGAATCCTGATTTTGTTCCATCTTTATCCATTGAGGTTAAAAGTATTTCGCCTGCACCTAAATTTTCCATTTTTTTTGCCCATTTAATTGCATTAATACCAGTTTTCTTTCTACCTCCGTGAGTAAATATCTCCCATTTATTTTTTTCAATTTTTTTTGCATCAATTGCAACAACAATACATTGGTTTCCAAATTTACTAGATGATCTTTTTATCAAATTAGGATTTTTTATTGCAGCTGTATTAATTGAAACTTTATCTGCTCCACATAAAAGTAATTTACGTATGTCAGATACAGATCTAACTCCTCCACCTACTGTTAGTGGCATAAAACATTTTTGCGCAGTTTTTTTTACAACATTATAAATAATATTTCTTTTATCACTACTTGCAGTTATGTCTAAAAAACATAATTCATCTGCTCCTTCTCTATCATAAATTTGTGCTTGTTTTACTGGATCTCCTGCATATTTCAAATTTACAAATTTAGTTCCTTTAACCACTTTTCCATCTTTAACATCTAAACAAGGAATAATTCTTATTTTTAACATATTAATTTTTTTTCAATATTTTAATTGCTTCAATTATATCAATTTTACCTTCATATATCGCTCTTCCACAAATTACTCCTTCAATTCCTTTTTTTTCATTATTTTTTAAAACTTTCAAATCATTTAAGCTTGTAACTCCTCCAGAAACAATAAAGGGTTTAGAAAAAATATTTACATTTTTTATAATAAAATCTAAATCAATGCCCTCCATAGCTCCATCTTTTTTTATATTTGTGCAAACAACAGAAGCAAAATTTAAACTATTAAATTGTTGAGATATTTCAGATGCATTTTTGTCAGTTTTTTTTGTCCAACCTTCAATTGCTAATTTATCTTCTATCAAATCAATTCCTAAAACAATTTTTTTTGGATATTTTTTTATAACTTCTCTTACTAAATCTGGATTATTTATAATTAATGAACCTAATACTAATCTTTCTACTCCAATTTCAAACCATTTATCTATTGTTTCTATATTTCTAATTCCACCACCAAGTTGAATTTTTATATCAATTGAAGATATTATTTTTTTTATTACATCGCTGTTTATAGATTCACCTTGAATAGCTCCATCAAGATCAACTATGTGAATCCATTCGCATCCTTTATCTTTAAAAAATTTTGCTTGATTTACTGGATCCTTATTAAAAATTGTAACATCTTCCATTCGGCCCTGTACTAAACGAACACAAAAACCATTTTTTATATCAATTGCCGGAAACAAAATCATATTAATAAACCCAATTAATAAAGTTTTTTAAAATTTCTATTCCATTTTTTTGACTTTTCTCTGGATGAAACTGAGTACCTATTATATTTTCTTTTCCAACTATAGCAGTAATATTTTGTTCATAATCGCAAGTTGCAATAATATTTTTTTTATCTTTACAAACAAAATTATAACTATGGACAAAATATGATTCGAATTTTTTATTTTTTATAATTGGATGTTGATTTAACATTTTTACTGTATTCCATCCCATGTGAGGAATTTTAGTTTTTTTATTTTTTTTTAGTTTAACTACTTTACCTTTAATCCAACCCAAACCTTTGTGATTTCCTTTTTCTTTTCCTTCTGTAGCTAAAAGTTGCATACCAACACAAATTCCTAAAAAGGGTTTTTTTTTTCCAATAACTACTTCATTTAAAATGTCAATCATGCCTGATATCGATTTAAGGCCTTTCATACAATCAGAAAAAGTACCTACTCCGGGTAAAACTATTTTATCTACATTTAATAAATCTTTAGATTTAGAAGTAACAAAAATTTTACTTTTTTTATTTTTTGCTGCTAGTTCCAAAGCTTTATAAGCAGATTGTAAATTTCCTGACCCATAATCTATTAAAGCAGTTTTCACTTTTTTTTATAATTTACCTTTTGTTGAAGGAATTTTTCCTTTTTCTCTAGGATCAATTGAGACTGCTTCTCTCAAAGCTCTTGCTAATCCTTTATAACATGTTTCTATAATATGGTGATTATTATCTCCGTATAAATTTTCAATATGTAGTGTGAGACCTGCAGCTTGTGAAAATGCTTGGAACCATTCTTTAAAAAGTTCACTATCCATTTTCCCAACTTCTTTATTAGTAAATTTTACATTCCATATTAGATATGGTCTGTTAGATAAGTCTATACTTACCCTAGTTAATGTTTCATCCATAGGAATAAAAGCATTTCCAAAACGTTTAATAGATTTTTTGTTTCCTAAAGCTTTTGAAACGGCTTCACCTAGTGCAATTCCTGTATCTTCTGTTGTGTGATGATCATCAACTTTTAAGTCTCCTTTTGCTTTCAAATTAATATCTATAAGACTATGTTTTGAAAGTTGTTCTAACATATGATCTAAAAAACCAATACCAGTAGAAATATTAAATTTGCCTTTACCGTCAATTTTAATATTAACTGAAATATTAGTTTCACTAGTTTTTCTATTAATTTTTGATTTTCTCATTTTTTTTTATATATAACTCTTACATTTTTAGAAAAATACATTATTTATCCAATAGTAACAAATATTAATAAATTGTAATGATAAAAGAAAATTCAAATAATAATATGCATGGAACTACTATTTTAGCTGTAAGGAGAAAAAATAATGTTGTTATTGCTGGTGACGGGCAGGTAAGTTTAGGTAATACTGTTATGAAATCAAATGCAGTAAAAGTTAGGAGACTAGCAAATAATAAGGTTATAGCTGGATTTGCCGGTGCTACAGCAGACGCATTTACATTATTTGAACGACTAGAAGGAAAACTAGAAAAACACCAAAATCAACTTACAAGAGCATGTGTTGAATTAGCAAAAGATTGGAGAACTGATCGTTACTTAAGAAGATTAGAAGCAATGATGGCAGTTGCGGACAAGTCTGTTTCATTAATTGTTTCTGGTACTGGAGATGTTGTTGAACCAGAAGATGGTTTGATTGGTATTGGTAGTGGAGGTACATTTGCCTTGGCAGCTGCAAGAGCGCTTATGGATCAAGAAAAATTAAGTGCAGAAGAAATTGCAAAAAAATCAATGAAAATTGCATCTGATATTTGTATTTATACTAATTCAAATTTTACTATTGAAAAATTATAGATTATGGATGACACAATAAATAAAGATTTTGTTAATAAACAAAAAATAGAGGAAAAAAAAAATTTTACTCCTAAAGAAATTGTTAAAGAACTAGATAGATATATTATCGGGCAAAATGAAGCCAAAAAGGCTGTTGCTCTTGCATTAAGAAATAGATGGCGTAGACAAAGAGTCCCTGAAGATTTAAGAGAAGAAATATTACCAAAAAATATTTTAATGATTGGTCCAACTGGTGTTGGTAAAACTGAAATATCTAGAAGGTTAGCAAAATTAGCCGAAGCACCTTTTTTAAAAGTTGAGGCAACAAAATTTACTGAAGTTGGCTATGTTGGTAGAGATGTAGAACAAATAGCAAGAGATTTATTACAAATATCAATTACGATGACACAAGAAAAATTAAGAAACAAAGTTAAAGCTCAGGCTCAACATAATGCCGAAGAAAGAGTTTTAGACACCTTGGTTGGAAAAAATGCAAGTTTAGAAACAAGGTCTAAATTTAGAGCCCAACTTAGAAGTGGAAAGCTGAATAAAAAAATTATAGAAATCGATCTTGTAGATAACCCAAGTAGTAATGTTCCTACTTTAGATATTCCTGGAATGCCTGGAAGTCAGGTTGGTATGATTAACTTAAATGAAATATTAGGTAAAGGAATGGGACAAAAAAAGAAAAAAAAGAAAATTGCAATTGAAAAAGTTTACAAACCATTGATGGATGAGGAATCTGATAAATTAATAGATCAGGAAAAAATAATTTCAAATGCAAAAAAAGATGTTGAAGAAAATGGTATTGTTTTTTTAGACGAAATGGACAAAATTTGTGCAAGATCCGAAAGAGTAGGAGGAGATGTAAGTAGAGAAGGAGTCCAAAGAGATTTGTTACCAATAATTGAAGGTACAACTGTATCAACTAAATACGGTTCAATTAAAACAGATCACATTTTATTTATAGCATCAGGAGCCTTCCATTTATCCAAACCCTCTGATCTTTTACCTGAACTTCAAGGTAGGCTTCCTATAAGAGTAGAATTAAATGCTTTAACTAAAGATGATTTTATAAAAATTTTAAATGAACCAGAAAATAGTTTAATAAAACAATATGTGGCGTTATTAAAAACTGAAAAAGTTGAATTAGATTTTGGCAAAGATTCAATTGATGAAATTGCAAAACTCGCAACCGAAATAAACTCAAATGTTGAAAATATTGGAGCTAGAAGATTACACACAGTTTTGGAAAAATTAATAGAAAATATAAGTTTTAATGCCACAGAAAACAAAGGAAAAAAAATAAAAATTACTTCTAAACAAGTTAAAGATGAAGTTGGAAAACTTGCAAAAAATGTTGATTTAAGTAAGTTTATTTTATAGTTATTTCTTTAAAATTTTCTTAAAAATACATAGATAGCCCCGCTGCCACCATGTTTTTTTGATGCATAATTTATTGCCAAAATTTTATTACGCAATTTTTCTTCATTTAACCAAAACAAAATATTTTTTTTTATTTTTCCTTCACCCTCTTTTCCTTTTCCAGTTATAACTAAAACTAATCTTAAATTATTTTCTACTGATTTATTTATAAAATCTTCAAGTGAATTTTTTGCTTCTATTTCGTTAAAACCATGTAAATCTAATTTATTTTCTATATGAACATTTCCTTTATTTAAGTTTCTTAAATTTTTTTTACTTAATGCTTCTCCTTGCCCAAATTTAAGTTCATTAAATTTTTTTATATTTTTTCTATTATTTTTAGACTTAATTGAAGCTTTATCTTTTTTTTTCTTCGGGTAACTATTTAAGTTTTCAGTAAATAGATCCCACAAAACTTCATCTTCTATAGATAATTTTTTTTTTTTAACCAGATTTTGTAACGACAAGTTTCCAATTAGGATTATTAGATTTTAAATCTTTGGAAAATGTCCAATAATTTGTATGATTTTCAATATACTCGTCGTTCCCCTCTAAAATTTTTCCTTTTTCATTTTTTAACAGATTTACTTGTTCAGAAACAAATTTTACGACTATATCTGCTATCGTAGATTTTATATTAATTTTTTCTACTCCTGCACTTTTTATTGAAATTAAAGTGTGTTCTAAAAAAAGTTTTTTTCGTGATCTAGATTTTATTTCTTTTAAAAAATTGTTAAAAACGTTTGTACTTAACAAATATTTAATTTTATCAATGTCACCTTTTGCATATGAATCAATAATGGTTTGAAATGCAGTTTTAGCTCCCTCTAAAAATTTTTTTGGTGTAAAGCTTTTATCATAATAACAAATTTTTTCTACTGACGTTGCATTTTTAAGAATACCTTTTTCATCTTTTAAAGAGTCATTAAAAATTTTGCTTTTTTCTGCTTCTTTGTCATTAATAATCTTCTTTTTCTCAGTACCTAAAGAGGTAGCTTCTTGCATAAAGAAGTTTTTAGGTCTTTTTTCATTTCCTGTTCTTCTACCTAAAACGCTTCTTAATTTTAAAATTAAGAATGCTGCAACTAGTGCAAAAAAAATTAAATCTGGTGTTAAAAATGTATTCATAAATAAACTTATACTTTAAATTAATTTTAAAGTAAACTGAATAAGAATGTAGTCGTTTTTTTTAGTAAGCAAACATGTTTTTTTTATTTTTTATAGCAATACCAATAATGGAAGTAATTCTATTTATTACAGTTGGAAAACATATTGGATTATGGAATACAATTTTAATTATAATAGTTACTGGTATTATTGGAGCAATACTTGTAAAAAGTCAGGGAATTTCAATTATAAACAAGGCAATGGAAGAACTTAAATCAAATAAAATGCCAATATTATCTATATTTGAAGGAATTGCCATTCTTGTAGCTGGAGCCTTTTTATTAACACCAGGTTTTCTTACTGACACACTGGGTGGTTTATTATTAATACCTAAAACAAGAAATATTCTTATTGAATATATAATTTCATTTTTAAAAAAAAGAGCAAATTTTAAAGATAAAGAAAATAAAATATTTGAAGGTGATTATGAAGAGGTTGATGATACAAAAAAAAAGTAGCTTTTTTTTAACCTATGATTAATATGCATAAACAATAAAAAAATGGCAAAAAAAGTAGATAAAAAACCTGGTTTTGTTCCTGAAGGCGCGCCCGCAGGACTATTCATTAATGCCCAATATTTAAAAGATTTATCTTTTGAAAATCCAAACCCTTTGGATGCATACAAAAAAACTGATGAAAAACCAGATATACAAGTAAATGTAAACACTGCGGTAAGGAAGCTACCTGATAACGCATTTGAAGTTATATTAGATATAAAAACTGAGGCAAAAAAAAAAGATAAAATTTCTTTTATTGCTGAAGTAAGTTATGCTGGAATTTTTACATTAAATCAAGTACCGCCAGAACATGAAAAACCTCTACTGTTAATTGAGGCTCCAAGAATGTTATTTCCTTTTGCAAGAAATGTTTTAGCTGAGACTACAAGAGATGGCGGCTATCCACCCTTAATGCTAAATCCTATAGACTTTGCAAGTCTATATCAAAAACAAGTAGAAAAAGAAAAAAATAAAAAGAACTAGTTAAAAATATCAATAATCAAGTTTGGCAGTTGTATATAGGAACATTTTTTATGTGTTTTCTTAATTTTTTATAAATAATATTTTCAAATTTTTTTTTCTTTACATCACTATATGAATAAATTCCATTTTTATTTTCAAGATCTAATAAATTTATTCTTTTACCAGAATTTTCTTTTATAATTTTTTTAAACATTTTTTTTGGAAATCTCATCATTCCAAAACTTATAGAATGTATGCTGTCATTAGGAATATTTTTAGATATATCTAGAAATAATTTTTCGTAAATTTTTGCAAAATTACATGCTGGTATTATTGGATCAAATCTTAAACCTATTTTCCACCCTTTATTTGCTAGATTTTTCATAGCAATAATTCTTTTTTTTACACTTGGAACTTTATGCTCAATTAATTTTGAAATATTCTCCGGTGTAAAACTAAAAGCAACTATACAATTGTCTATTGGCTTGTGTTTTAATATTTTTTGAATTTGGGTACTTTTAGTTCTTAATTCTAAAATAGCATTTTTATTCTTTTTAAAAATTGGAATAAAACAATCAACAAAGTTTGTTATTCCATCAAACGCAAGAGAGTCACAGTCATACCCAGAAAAAAAGTATGATTCTTGATGTCTATTTTGTTTTATTTTTTCTTCTATTTCTAAAAAAAAATCTTCATAATTTACAAATAAAAGATAATGTGATGACATATGCTTTCCTTGTAAAAAACAATATTCACAATCATAAATACAATTAAGCATGTGTGAAAAATAGTAATTTTTTTTTCCTCCTATGCTAAATGATTTTGGTATATCGTGGAGTTTTCTTCCTTCTTTTTTTGCTAAAATTAAAGAAGGTTTTTTTTTTTGTATTCTGAAATTTTGAGATTTAATATTAAAAATTTCTCCATAATGATCACAATAAATTACTTCAATTTTTTTTTTAAATTTAGATATAATTTGATTGGTTCTAGGATGATTTTTTATTTGGTTTTCAATATAAATTGTTTCTATCATTTATAAAACTTTCGATAATTTATTTTTAATATCTTTTATTGGTTTTTCCCAATTACTTTTTTCTTCCTGCCTAAATATTTCTAAATTTTTATACCATGGAGACATTCTCCCATAATTTGTCCAAGGCCAGTTTGGTACTTTTGGTTCCAGCATCCAAGTTTTTTTACCAATTGCACCTGACAAATGTACAATAGAAGTATCAGAAGAAATTATTAAATCAAGATTTTTAATAATAGCAGCTGTATCTATAAAAGCATCATCTCCAATATCAATAATATCATTATTGTCATTCATATATTTATAAAATTTTGAATCTTTTATTTGTTCGTGTCCATTTCCCTTTTGTAAACTAATAAAATCTAAATTTTTAAATTCCAGCAATATTTCTAAATCTTTTAATTTAATTGCTCTAGATTTTGAGCCTGAAGAATCAACATTTCCTTGCCAAAATAAACCTATTTTAAAGCCTTTTTTTTCTTTTAGTTTATTTTTCCATTCTTCAACTAAATTTTTTTCAGGCTTAATATAATTAAAATTGGGAATATTTTTTAAATTGGTCTTAAACAAATAAGGTAGGCTCATAATAGGTATATAAAAATCATGATTTTCAATTGTATCTTCAAAATCATAAAATTTTTTTATGCCCCCCACAGAACTTAAAATTCTAAATAATTTTTTGTTACATTGTAAATTAACTTCTTCGCTATATTCCTCTAATAATTTTACGTATCTAACAAATTGTAAAACATCTCCAAAACCTTGTTCTGCTATAATTAGTATTTTTTTATTTTTTATTTCATCTATTTTCTCTGGTTTTTTTTTATTTTCACTGAGAATTAATGGATAATCTGATGCTTTAAGTCTATATTCATAGTTTTTTAAACCCTCATCGTAATTTCCTTCTCTAAGCATTTCTATTCCTAAACTGTATCTAATGTCTGCCTCCATTTTATTATTTAAAATAGATTTATAATTATTTTTTAAAACTAAATCATTAAAATTTTTAATAGCTTCTTTTGAATTTCCATTTGCAGAATGTGCAACTGCTAAATTAATTTTTGCAGGTATATTGTCTAGATCTAACTCTGTAGTTTTTTGAAAAAATTTAATAGCTTTTTCTAAATTATTTTTTTCTTTGAATGCATTTCCTAAATTATAGTATGAATGAATAAATTTTTTATCAATTTCAATAGATTTTAAATAATTTTTAATTGCTTCATCATTTTTTTTT
>CEUZ01095115.1_pt1 | contig 27459 bp, 24 predicted proteins | sample 361511 | NCBI WGS metagenome assembly CEUZ01 (sample SAMEA2622822, study PRJEB7988) | marine metagenome | biome: marine biome (ENVO:00000447); feature: surface water layer (ENVO:00002042); material: "saline water (ENVO:00002010), including plankton (ENVO:xxxxxxxx)" | depth 5 m | reverse complement strand
ATGATCTTAATATTGGTGGGCTGTTCAAAAACGATTATTGGTATTACAAATATTTTTGGTAATTCGGGACCAGAATTCTAGTTTGTTTGTAATAATTCTGGCGATATTTTTATTAAATCAAGTTGATGATAATTTGTTCCTGAATTTAGAGAAACAACGTTTTGCCAGTTTGTTTTAATGTTAGTTAAAGTAGGATTTTGAGCGAGAGTATGATCTTCTTCTAAAAGATACTGGTGTATCGCTGCAAGTATTGCTGAAGTTGTCTGATCATCTATTTGCAGCGTGTTCATAAGGGAATATTACCGTGTTTTTTTGGTGGAAGTACTGTTCTTTTATTTTGTAGACGGTCTAGTCCACGAATAATCTTTTGTCTGGTTTCAGATGGTTCTATTACGTCATCAATAAGCCCTCTACTTGCGGCTACATAAGGGTTCATAAATTTTTCCGAATATTCCTGTAAACGTTCTTTTCTTATTTGTTCAGGGTCTTCAGCGGACTTTATTTCATTTCTATGGATAATGTTTACAGCACTGTCTGCTCCCATCACAGCAATTTCCCCTGTAGGCCAAGCGTAGTTTAGGTCACCCTTTAAATTCTTACTACTCATTACGATATAAGCTCCGCCGTATGCTTTTCTGGTTAAAATACTTATTTTGGGTACCGTTGCTTCTGCGTAGGCATATATTAATTTCGCACCGTGTCTGATTATTCCTCCATGTTCCTGCGATGAACCAGGCATAAATCCTGGGACGTCTATCAGGGTAACAACGGGGATATTAAAAGAATCACATAGTCTTACGAATCGAGAACCTTTGTCAGATGCGTCTATATCAAGCACCCCTGCCATGTGATCCGGTTGATTTGCTACTATTCCGACCGATTTACCACCTATCCTTGCATGTCCAACCACTATATTTCTGGCAAATGATTCGTGTATCTCCATGAAATCGCCGTTATCAACTATTTTCGTGATAATATCCAAAATGTTATAACCTTGGCTGGGTGAATCCGGTATTAAGCTGTCCATGTTTTCGTCTTTGTCTATAGAGTTTGAATCAAATGGTTTATCAGGAGGCATCTCCATGTTGTTTTGAGGCAAAAACTGGATGAGTCTTCGGATTGCTTCTATGCATTCTTCTTCCGTATCAGGTGTTAGATGTGTAACACCGCTTTTGACAGAGTGACTTAATGCTCCACCCAAATCTTCGTGGCTTATTTCTTCCCCTGTTACAGCTTTTATTACATCAGGACCAGTTATGTATAGCTGGCCATTGTTTTTCACCATCATTACGTAATCAGTCAGGGCAGGTGAGTAACTCGCCCCACCTGCTCCAGGTCCAAAGACAGCTGAAATTTGAGGAATGACACCGGATGAAATTACGTTACGCTGGAATATATCACTGTACCCTGACAGGGAATCTACACCTTCTTGAATTCGAGCTCCCCCTGAATCAATAAGGCCAATAACTGGGGCACCAGTGTTTAGGGCTTGGTCCATAATTTTACATATTTTTTGGGACGCTACTTTTGATAAAGATCCACCGATTACGGTGAAGTCCTGTGAGTATACCCAAACGGTTCTTCCCATAATTTGGCCAGATCCTGTTACAACGGAGTCACCTAAGTAACGTTGTTTTTCCAGACCAAATTCGTGAGATTGGTGGGTAATAAACTTATCAACTTCTTCAAAAGTGCCTTCGTCTAGTAGCAAGGAAATACGTTCTCGAGCAGTAAGTTTCCCTTTTGCATGCTGGGCATCTATTCGACGTTGGCCACCACCTATTTTAGATTCTTCATCTTTTTCACGGAGTTCTTCAATTTTACGATTATTTGTTGATTGTGTTGACAAGGGTAATTTGAACCTGTATTGATTAAAATAATTCGATTAAACTTAACAGATAGTTACAAGTTGTATCAAGGTAGAATATGATCAGTATCTTACAGTTTAAAAAAATCGATTAGGATTCGATATTTTCTTGTATATTATTTTTCTAACTTATATAGAATAAATCTTTCGAGTAAGATTTGATACAAAAATTCACTAGTAATCTTCATCTATAACACAAGAAATTTGAATAAAACAATTATAAAAGACCGAGTTTTTGACTGGGGATCCAAAACATATATCATGGGGATAATTAATATTACACCTGATTCTTTTTCTGGAGATGGAGAACTTGATTTGCATTCAGCTGTAGATCAAGCCAAAAACTTTGAATTATTGGGTGCAGATATAATTGATGTTGGGGGAGAGTCTACTAGGCCTTCTTCCCTCTATCATGATTCCAAACCTGTATCAATTGAACAAGAATTGACTAGGGTAATACCTGTTATAAAAGCGATAACTAAGGAAATAGGACTCCCTGTCAGTATTGATACATATAAGTCGCAGGTAGCTCTGGAGGCGCTTTCAGCTGGTGCTTCAATGATAAATGATGTATGGGGATTTAAAGCCGATTTTCAGATGTCTTCAGTAGTAGCCCATGCCGATGTTCCAGTCGTAATCATGCATAACCAGAAAAACACAGAGTATGAGGATTTGGTACCAGATGTAATATCATCGCTTGAAAAATTGAAGTACGAAGCTATTAATAAGGGTGTCAATCCAGACAACATTATACTTGATCCTGGGATAGGTTTTGGAAAGACTCCAGAACAGAATTTACAGATTCTTCGTAGGCTGGAAGAATTTACCACATTAGGCCAACCAATCTTAATAGGAACCTCACGTAAATCTACAATTGGCTTGGTACTGAATTTACCGGTTGGAGACAGAATAGAAGGAACTGCTGCCACTGTGGCTCTTTCAATAGCATCAGGTGCTGATATAGTAAGAGTTCATGACGTAAAAGAAATGATAAGGGTAGCAAGAATGAGTGATGCTATTATCAGGGGATGGGAGCAAATGTGATGAAAGCAGAAGTGTACATCGCATTGGGCTCTAATTTAGGTGACCGATATAGAAATATTACTTGTGCAGCAGATGAATTGAAATGTCTTTCCAGCCATTTTTTATTGTCAGCGCTATATGAAACTGATCCTGTTGGATTTTCAGCACAGCCGGGATTTGTAAATGCGGTTTGTAAACTGTGGACCAATTTATCCCCTTTTGATTTATGGGCCAAAATTTCACAGATACAGGATATGATTGGGGGTTCTCATTCATTTTTAAATGCACCCCGGTTCTTGGATATTGACTTGCTTACCTATAGCGACTGGGTTTTTGAAATACCTGGGTTAAAAATACCTCATCCTCGGATGTATTCAAGGGAATTTGTACTTAAACCCATGGCTGATGTCGGTATGTTTTTCCGTCACCCAGTATTAAAGAAATCAGTTATAGAATTACTACAGGAAATAGAGCAGTAGACCGTACTTCTATTCCCTCAAATCTGGGGGTAACAAATTAGGTATTGTGTCAATAATTGGATATTTCTCGTTACATCCTGAGCATGACAGTGTACCTTCGATGATTTCATCAGTATCGGTATTTGTTTTGTCGATTGAAAGGTCCAATCTTTTTTTACAGATTGGACAGGCTAGGATATCTATTAATTCAGGTTTCAAATGATGACTCCAGTTTATATTTTTCTAATCTTCCACTAACCTAATCATTATTCAATTTATTCTCAACGAAGAGCATTTTCAAAAAGAAGACCTAATACGTCGGATATAAGAAAAATAAGGATACCAGTTAATACAATCCCATTATATCCGGTCAATTGGTTAACTATTTTTCGCAATCTGGAAGTTGGCAAAGGCACAATAATCTCATCAGTTTGGGATAGCATTTTTTTTCGCCGCAACATTTGCATTTGAATAATTATCCATATTGATAATATTACTTTGATAAATAATGTTATTGCGTAAGAAAGATTGGTTACGCTTTCCGATAGTCGGTCGAAACCCATAATGGCACCTGTAGCTATCATCATTATTATGCAAATGTTTGAAAGGCTTTGGAATGCCCTTCCGGTTGACGATTTCAAACTTTTAAAAGTCTGTGGATTTTTGTTGATCAGAGGTTGAAGGATTAAGATATAGAAAATGCCTCCCCCAATCCATGCAGAACTTGAAGTTAGATGGAGCCATCTTATTACGAGAATTAAAATGTCTGATATTGGCATGTATATTTTGTGTCTAAATTATTGGTAAGAGTTTGTGTTTTGTTGTATCAGCGGGGAGATTATTTCATCTAGTTCATCTTCTGAGATAGCTCCCACCCATGTGCGGACTATTTCGTGTTCATCATTTAGGAATACAGTTGTTGGCCAGGAAACCGCATTATATCTAGTTATCATCTCTGAATTTTTATCAGGTCCAATAGCGAACGTTATCCCAAACTCGTCAACAAACTCCTGTCCTTCTTCAATGGTGTCTAAAACAAGAGATTGAATACCTATTACTTGCAATCCTTGGGGACTATATTTTTTCCATACACTTTCCAAGTGTGGCATTTCTAGCCTACAAGGTGGACAAGATGGATACCAGAAGTTAATCAGTACCGGTTGTCCGTCAAATTGAGATAAGTTGATTAAGGTACCCTTTTCATAGTTTATGTTGCCAAACACTTCTATTTCTATTTCAGGCGCATTTTTTGAAGTAGATTCAATAGCTGTTTCTAAAAATGTACAGGCAGAAAAGCCAATAAATATAATGATTAACAGATATATACTAGATGCTTTGAGTCTTAGAGGCATAATATTTTCACTATCGGAAACCTGATTTCAATACGATACAGGTATAATTTTAAACAAGTTTATAAATTAGCAGATTTATTTTTGATAAAGAAATTAACGGCCCCATGGAGTAATCGCTTCCTTAAGAGCTTTATATCCTTCTATAAAACCAGGACGTTTCCCTTTGTAAACATCGTCAAAAGTTTCTATTGCATTGTTTATCCATACAGATAGCTCATCATTGCCAGGATTGGCATCAATATAGGCATCTCGAATCAATACGAAATGGATTCGTGGATCATATGGTTGTTTTGTGCCTCCCATCCATTCGTCTCCATCTAACAGTCTAAGTAGCATTGCATCTGCTGAACCGAGTGTCTGTTCATGAATTGGAGGTCCATCCATCCGGTGCATTATAGATGTCATATCTCGGCCATTTCCGGTTGTATATCCCATGTCGGACCATACTTGTTTCATATCTATTTTTGTCCCGATATGATCCCCCAGCATCTTCCCGAAGGACCTCAAAGGGTCAGATATATCTGCAAGAAGGTCAGTTAGTCGGTCACCATCTAAATCAGTAGCCAGCACAATTGTGTCTTGTTTTTCAATTAAGTCCCAAACTAACAATCCATAATTAGTGTCAGCTATGTGTTGCTCGATTCGCCCTTCCCAGTTTTCCATACCGACTTTGAAGTCACTAGGAAGGAGTGCAATAATCCTATCGATTCGCTCTTTATGCTCTTCATATGGATCTACTGCGTATTTTCGACCAACCTGAAATTTAGTATCTTTGAGCAGCCAGGAATGTAAGCCTGCGTTGATTCCGTCTTCCATAGCCTGCGTAGGTTTCATAGCAACTCGTCCCAGGCTTCCTGTCTCGTGAACCATTTTAAGAAAAAGCCTGTTTGCATATGCCATTTGAATACCTGGTGTATTCATTTCAGAATGTATTTTCCCATCTTCATAAACTTCAAATTTTTGTTTGTCCTGTGAATATGGCAGACATGGCATACAACGAACAACTGTAATTGTGCCATAAGGCCTAACATTGCAATAAACTCCTGCTTGGGTTCTAAGAGGAGCATTGCCGGATTTGCCTACCACAACTACTTTATTTCCATTTTCATCATTCACGTAAGCGTCACCTGCGGTGGACCACTTAATTGATGTGCATGGCATATTTCCGAACCATGCTAGTGATTCCAGATTGGTGTCTTGTCGATATTGCGCCCACATTGGGACAGCATAAAATGGAAGGCCTAGAATATCTGTGGCAGCAATGGTTCCTAGTAAAGCGTACGCGTCAGTTAGCGAATGGGCTACTGGGTTAACTTTTCCGTTGTGATGTCCACCTTCCCAGACAACAGCATCCGGATACCCTTCAGGTTTGATATCTGATGGAGTAAATAAATTTGATAGTGTCCCAAAAAGGTCACCACTATCACTTTCCGTTCTAGCAATAGACATCAGGTCAATCATCTGCACACCTCTTTAGATTCTAGCCTTATTTCGATCATAACAAATAGAAACGCCTATTTCATCAATACTTAAATATTTTGTGTGTTAAACACATGTTTGCAATATTGTCATTTTAGATAACCATGATAGCTGAGTAAATTAGTCGGATGATTCTTCCATTAGTTCAGTGGCATGTTCTATTAATATTTTAGTACGTTCAGGTGATATATCGCGATTTTCCAAATAACGCTTTAGTGCTTCACTAGGTTCCAGTGTTTGAGCATGTACCCCTTCCCCTAGTCTGGATCTAGCTGACTCTAGAGCTTCTCTGGATATGGTTGCAATATAATGAGCGTTTTCAAGAGATTCTCTTATATCATTTTCAATTAAGTGACCCTCAAGATTTGCAGGCACTTTAATAAGTACTCTCACAATGGCGTCGTTGATATCCTGGCTTTGGATTTTCTCAACTACAGTATTCATGGGATCCGGGTCGTTTTCTTTTATATCAACAGATATTGTTGTAAATTTACGGGCATTTACCTGAATAAATTCGAAATTAGTCTCTCGTTGTCCTTGTGGTAAAGATGGGTCTAATTCAATGACGCAAAATCCCTTTTTGTCTTTTTCTTCGCCGAAATCTACTCTTTGAAGACTTCCGGAGTACACAACTCTAGGTTGGGTTCCCCACTCCTGGTGACGATGAATATGTCCTAGTGCTACATATTCAAGTTGCGGCAAAGCTATATTTGAGCGAAGTATTATGTGGTCTCTCCCTAACATCATTGATTGTTCGGAGCTTGTAACAGCTTCACTAACCGAAACGTGCCCAGAAAAAATTGCTGGAATTTCTGGATTAAGCTCGTCAACCTTTACACGAATTATTTCAGTTAAACGGGATTGAATAGATTCGTTTATTTGTTCCGGCGTCATACCTGACGTCTCATCTCTGGTTAGGTATACGCTTCTTCTTATCCATGGTAGGGCTAAGATCTGGATTGGTCCTGATTTGGTTTTTATCAAATATGTGTCTAACCTGTCACCAGTGTATACATTTTGTACATCGAGAGTATCGAAAATTTCCAGAGAGCTTGCTCTATTTGCTGTGAATGGCATATCGTGATTTCCTACAAGTAGGAAAACCGGTATACCAGCAGATGATAAACGTGATATACGTTTTGCAAATTCTCGCTGCTGTGTTTGATTTGGATCTCGGCTTTTATATGCATCTCCACAAAACAGTGCTAAATCAGCCTTGTTGGCAATTGAATAATCCACAACTTCATCTAGTGTGGTCAGGAAATCAACCAGTCGAGTTGTAAAGCCTGTTTCAGGATCGATCTGACTGTAGTTTTCTACACCAATGTGTACGTCTGCAAAATGAACTATTTTCATAATACGTATTCTACAGGAATAATAATGAATGTAGCTTTAAATACGATTTGTAATTTCTTGAGAAAGCTCTGCTATTGGAACACGTAATTGTTCCATGGTATCTCTATCACGAATTGTCACTGCATTGTCTTCTATAGAATCGAAGTCTACCGTGATACAAAGAGGTGTCCCTATTTCATCTTGTCGTCTATATCTTCGCCCAATACTTTGAGAGTCATCGTATTGAATAAGTCCGTCTATAGCACCAGAGTTTCGGAGTGAGTTGTGAACATTGTGAGCTAGTGGAGCTAGTTTCTCATTGCGGCTTAAAGGTAAGACAGCCACTTTAACCGGTGCAAGTTGGGAGTCAAATTTCAACAAGATCCTTTTGTCTGTCTTACCATTGGCTGTTTCTATCTCTTGCTCTGTATATGCATCAGAAAGTAAAGCCATTACAGCACGGTCTATGCCTGCTGATGGCTCTATTACATATGGTGTAACGTGTTTATTGCTCAGATCGTCAAAATAGGTTAATGATTCACCACTTGCATTAGAATGTGCTTTTAGGTCGTAATCTGTACGGTTTGCTATACCCTGTATTTCACCCCAGCCCCATGGGAACCTGTATTCTATGTCAGAAGTTGCCTTGGAATAGTGAGATAATTCGTCCTTGTCGTGTTCCCTGATCCTCAAAAGATTCTCATTTAAACCTATATCTTTGTACCAGTTAATACATTCTGATACCCAAGTTTTATGCCAATTATCGTCTTCTCCTGGCATAACGAAATATTCAATTTCCATCATTTCGAACTCACGCGTACGGAAAATGAAATTACCTGTGGTAATCTCATTACGAAATGCTTTCCCAATCTGAGCTATGCCAAATGGTAATTTACGGCGTGTAGATGTTAGAACATTGTTTAGATTTACAAATATTCCTTGAGCTGTTTCAGGTCTTAAGTAAGTTAGGCTGTTGTCATCCTGAACCGGACCGAGATGAGTGGTTAACATTTGGTTGAATTGCCTTGGATCGGTGAGAGAACCACCACAACTGGGGCATACTTCAGTTTCCAACTGGTCATTACGCCATCTCATATGGCAGTTTTTACATTCCACAAGTGGATCGGAGAAGTTATCTGCGTGTCCACTGGCCTTCCATACATCCGAGTGCATCAGTATAGAGGAATCCAAGCCTATCATATCGTTACGACCCCACACAAAATGCTTCCACCAGGACCGTTTTATATTACTTTTTAGTTCAACACCAAGTGGCCCATAATCCCATGTGCTGGCGAGACCACCATAAATTTCACTACTCTGGAAAAGGAATCCTCTACGCTTACATAAAGACGTTAGGGTGGTCAGGTCTAGCGATTGCTCTGTGTCGGTCATTGGTTAAGCTGTGTTGATCCCAGTTTTTGATTATAGAAGGTAGATATAACTAGAATACCACTACTCCAATACTTTTTACACTGCGTTTTTATGAGTCTATACGAGCCTGATTTATAAGTAGGTATCAAAGGAAAAGAGGAGCAAATACCAGTGCTACTATTGACATCAATTTTATTAATATGTTTAAAGATGGCCCAGAAGTGTCTTTGAATGGATCTCCGACTGTATCCCCAACAACAGCAGCAGAGTGTTGCTCTGATCCTTTACCACCGTGGTGACCGGCCTCTACCCATTTCTTTGCGTTGTCCCATGCTCCTCCGGCGTTAGCCATCATTATTGCAAGCAGGAATCCTGTGGCAATTGATCCAATGAGTAGACCTGCTAAGGCTTCAGGTCCCAAGATAGCTCCTACAAGAATTGGTGCTGCGACTGCAATAAGGCCAGGCAGTACCATTTCCTTCATAGCTCCCCGAGTGCTGATATCAACAGCGCGTGCATAGTCAGCTGGAGCTTCTCCTTCCATAAGTCCTTTAATTTCTCTGAATTGACGTCGAACCTCATTGATCATTGCAGTTGCTGCTCTTCCTACAGCTTGCATTGTTAAAGCTGCGAATAGGAAAGGCATTATGCTTCCAAGTAAGAGACCCATCAAAACGTTTACATCTTTTAGATCAAATGAATCAATATTTGTGACCTGGGAATATGCTGCCATTAAAGCCAGCGCAGTTAATACTGCTGAGCCTATCGCAAAGCCTTTGCCGGTTGCTGCTGTAGTATTACCAAGTGAGTCCAAAGCATCGGTACGTTCTCGTACTTCCGGGCCAAGATGTGCCTGTTCTGCAATGCCTCCTGCATTGTCGGCAACGGGTCCATATGCGTCAGTGGCAAGGGTTATGCCTAGTGTTGAAAGCATACCCACAGCCGCCAGAGCCACACCATAGGTGCCAGCCAGTTCGTTGGTTATCCACATTGCAATTACGATTACTATACCTGGTATTAGAGTGCTTACCATACCTAGTCCAATACCGGAAATAATTACGGTAGCAGGCCCGGTTTCAGACTGTGCGGCTATATCCCTTGTAAATTTGAATTCATAGGATGTATATACTTCAGAGGATGTCCCGATTATTTGACCAGCAACCAAGCCTGTTAGTATTACCCAGAAAAGATTGAAGGGTAATTCAAACAGTTGGATTGCAACAGCGGCGCCACCAAGTGTGATAATACCGGCTCCAAAGATGCCAATTCTCAGAGTCCAAAGAAGTTGTCCCATTGTGGCACCTTCTTTTGTCCTGACCAGAAAAGTGCCCACGATCGATGAAAATATACCTATTGCTGCAACAATTATCGGAAGTGAGAACATTGCTGCATTGTAATTTGCGGATAAATCACTAATATCATCAAGTTTCAAGAATACTGCTCCAGTTGCTCCAAGAGCTATGGTTGCAATTATTGAACCCACATATGATTCAAATAGGTCTGCTCCCATTCCTGCGACATCTCCAACATTGTCACCAACGTTATCTGCAACTGTTGCCGGATTTCGCGGGTCATCTTCAGGAATACCGGCTTCCACTTTGCCAACAAGGTCAGCACCTACGTCAGCGGCTTTTGTGTAAATACCACCACCCACTCTGGCGAAAAGAGCAATTGATGATGCTCCAAATCCGAAACCGGCTACTATGCTGACATCTTTAAATAACAAATATATTGCTGTCATCCCAAGGAGCCCTATACTTACTACAGAGATCCCCATAACTGATCCGCTATTGAATGCTATACGCAAAGCTGAGTTGAGTCCCTCCTGTGCTTTTACTACTGTCCTTGAGTTAGCTCTTATTGCTATGCTCATACCGATGAATCCAGCGAGCCCTGAGCCTATTGCACCAAATAAATAGGCAATTGCGGTTGAGGGGATACTTCTATCGTCGTGGGTTTCGATACGATTAAGAACGTCGTAATCGATTAGGGCTGCAAGTACTATAAACATTGCTACAACAAATATCGAAAGTAGCCGGTATTCCCTGGACAGAAATGCCATCGCTCCTTCTTCTATGGCTTTTCCTATAAACTGAATTGTTTCATTTCCATTATCCTGACGGATAATTTTCAGTGTAAGAAATAAAGCAAAAACCATACCAACTGCTGAAGCTGCAAAAGCAATATAAAAGGTGATCAATTTTTATTCTCCAAAAAGATTTCCATCCCAGATTAGGGGAGTATATTTTGTTAGTAATTGGACGCTTTCAACGTCGCCAAAACTAGCACAGCTAATTGGGTGCGTCAAGATATTTTGTTATTAACCAATACCAAATGATCTATTGTATTTTAGTATGAACATGGGTTAGGAACAGCACAGGACCAAAGTTGTTTCTGGCAATCAGTATTGTTTTATATGACAATTTATTCTTTATTGTACTGAACTTCACTTAGCATACTTTCCAGTTTGTGTTGGCGTATTGATAAAGTAAGATCTCCTCGTGTCCTTTCGAGTATACTTCTGGCTACGTCAGTACTCCTTCTTAAGCCTCTTGTCACCGCATCTGGATAATCTATTGTGACAAGAATTGTGTAAATGTCATCCATTGTTTCCAGTAATTCTTCACAGCGTGTGAATTCATCCTTCCTTAATCCGTCCAGGATGACTCTTCTAAGTTCTCCAATTACTTCGGCGAGTCCGTTCAAATATGGAGCAGCGTTGATACCAAGATCTTCAGGTCCGGGTATTACTGTTTGCTCTGCAATGGCGAGTGCTATACTTGCTTCTGCATATTCTTTCAGAGCATCCTCAACGTAGCCCCCGTAATAGACACTTGGATAGGCATCTCTTATTGGATCGAAACGCGAAGCCAGATCCCGAACCTTAGTTATAAGGATATGTGCTTCTTTATAGTCAGCTCGATGAGTTGCACGAATTGAATTGGCAGCATTACGTATTAATTCACGTGAAACAGTTAAAGCTTCTTCCCGGGCAACGTGAATAGTCTTCAAATTAGAGTTTGCCTGGACACCTATTTCTTCAAGGCGAATTTTGTTTTCTTCTGACATTAGATATTACCTCATTAAAAATAGAAAAATATTCATGGGTATTTACTCAAATCGCTGCATTATCTATAGCCCATTAGGTTTGGACATAATGTTTATTTAGTAGTTTAAAGATCCGACAATGTATTAAATACACATATCGCCTAATTTCTATCTAGTTTAATTGGTGCAAAACTGTATCTGTGGATGTCACATGGACCTTCTTTCGATAATTGATCTAGATGTTCTTTGGTACCATAGCCTTTATTACTAGCAAAGCCATAGCCTGGGTATGTTTTGTCTTTTTCTACCATAATTTTGTCTCTGAATACCTTTGCCGCTATTGAAGCCGCAGCTATCGATAGGCAGTGTACGTCTCCTTTCACAATAGCTTTTTGGGGGATATTTATCTCTGGAAGAGGAAAGGCGTCGAGTAGTAAATATTGAGGTTCTAAGGGTAATGATTTTAAGGCTCTTTCCATAGCTAGTCTAGTGGCTTTTACGATACCATCCTGGTCTATTTCAGCAGCACTTGCACTTCCTGTTTGGATCGCTAAGCAATCTTTTTCCATATCCTTTAGAATACGTTCTCGTCGTTTTGGGGTTAACATTTTGCTATCACGAATATCTTTAACCCACGGATATTGGGGATTGACTGGTAGGATTACCACTCCTGCTACTACAGGTCCTGCTAAGGTTCCTCGTCCAACTTCGTCTAGTCCTGCTATCAGGGAATAGCCCTTATCTATTAGGATACTTTCTTCACTATAATCTGGTGCAGTTTTAGAGGTAGCATTTCGCTTCATAGAACTAGAATTTTAAACGGTCGTTCCTGTTAAGCTTGAAGCATTAGGTGTTATTTCATACGGTGGTTTTACTTCAATATAACCACCACCTATGACACGATCGTCTTTATAAAATACGATCGCCTGTCCGGGAGTGATAGCCCGCTGCGGTTCTTGAAAGTGTACTTCTCCGCCATCTCCGGTAACATATAAAGTAGCCTTAGCTTCACTGGCTTTGTACCGTATTTTTGCATTGAATGAGACCGGTTGGGTAGGGATGTCCTCGCTAACAAAATTAAGACGTGAGACCCAGAGCCTTTTCCTGTTCAGAGCTTTTTCAGGTCCAAGTGTTACCTGATTGGACTCAGGGTCAATATCAATCACATAGTGGGGAGATCCATTCTTGCCCTGTATTCCGAGATTACGGCGCTGTCCGATAGTGAAAAACTGTGTTCCAGGATGGCGACCAATTACTACTCCTTCGATGTCCACAAAATCTCCGGCTTTCGGAATAGTTTGTCCTTCTAGAAACTTCCTGTAGTTTCCATCAGGTATGAAACAGATTTCCTGACTGTCAGGTTTATCGGCTACAGGTAAGCCCGCATCTGAAGCCATTTTTCGGATTTCGTCTTTAGGGTATTGTCCAACTGGAAGTAACAGTCTCGATAATTCTTTTTGATTCAGAGTGAATAGTACATATGACTGATCTTTTTTTGTGTCTATTCCTTTAAGGAGATGAAATCCATCCCTGGTTTTTTGGATGCGTGAATAGTGACCAGTTGCAATATAATCTGCATCAAGAAACATAGCCCGTCGCAACAGGAAATCAAATTTGATTTTGTCGTTACATGCAAGGCATGGATGAGGCGTACGGCCTCTGTCATATTCTTGAACAAAGTACTTAACGACGTGTTCTTGGAACTCTTGTTCAAAGTTTTGAACGTAGTGAGGGGCACCGATTGTCTGACATACTTGTCTAGCGTCACTGATGTCTTCCACTGAACAACATCTTTTAGAAATGGAGGGGATGTCGTTTTTCTCCACTGTCCAGAGTCTCATTGTGATTCCAATCACTTCATAGCCTTGCTTTTTAAGTAAAAGCGCAGCTACAGAGGAATCAACTCCTCCACTCATGGCTACTATGACTCTTCCTCTTGACATATGACTAGCGTAACATAGGCGAAGAAGTCCTCTCAATGTAAAGATAGCACTGGATGATAGGATTTCTATATTAATTTAACTTATTAATTACAAAAGTAGGTCAATTACACCGTTGATTCAGGGGATAATAGTTTTTGTTATGGATAAGACAATTTGGTATATTAAGCCATAATGGGTTGAAAGTGAGTATTTATATAGAGTTATCTGTTGTAGAATTGACATTTGTAAATAAAATTAATCACTGTTGGTAGTTGTAACTAAATTGATTGGAGATTAGAATCTATGGGTTATGCAGAGATGGAAGCAGTAGATGCAGGAATTAAATTCAAGTCTCATAGTGGCTTGATGGTTGAGACTACAGGTGTATCTTTAACCGTAGATTCACATGATATAACCGTTCATGAAGTCTCAATTTTAGAAGGAGTAGGAGAGGGTAATACCTATTACTACAATCTTGATACAGCTGAATTGATTGAAGAGTAGATTGTTTTAGGTATCGGAGTCTGTCATGTTTCGCTCTCTTTTTGGAAAGAAAAAGGATCTTCCTTCAGTTAATACAGATGGTGTGACGATTAAAGATGCAGTGGTGGGAGATGTTTTTACTCTTAATGGATTTGCAGTGCAGTATGATGATTCCTATTTCATAATAGAAGAATTGAATAAATTTACATCAAAAGCAGGTGATTGGCAGGAATTACTCGGTGGCGAGAATGATCATAAACTCTGGTTATCTTGCTCTGAGGCTGGTGGTAGTTTGTATCTGACTGCCTCGCATGATGATCGTCCTGTTGGACTGTCAAATATAGGACTGACGGACGATGATTTGATACAACTTGATGAAGAGCAATCTATAGATAACTACGTGGAAGTTGATGATTCAAGGTACTACTATCGAACAAGCGTTGAAGCCATATTTTTCAAGGATGGAAAAGGAAACGGTGAAGGTTGTTATGTCTGGGATTTTGTTTCAGAAGACGAATCTAGTGTGCTGACTATAGATAAATGGGAAGGAATGCCTTTTCACGTGAGATTCAGTGAAGTGATTTCTCCGGAAAGTGTAACCTTATATAAACAGTAATTATTAGGCCCCAATGAAATAGGAGGGATTATGCTTGAAGCAGTTATTGATACTCTTGAGTTTTTTCCAAAAGGTTTGATATATGTTGCACTAGGTATAGTGGTGTTGTTTCTTGCTAAACTTGCGCAGGACTTTCTGACTCCGTATCGCATAAATCAACAGCTTGGGCAAAATGATAATGTTTCTCTGGGGCTCAGTATTACAGGGTATTTTCTTGGAGTAATTACTGTGTTTGTGGGAGTAATTTACCAGCCAGATATAGTTATACAAGATGGTAACTGGTTACCGGATGGAGATTTCTGGATGGGTATTGTTGAGGTATTTGTCTATTCCATCGTAGGTATTTTGGTATTGAATGGTGCACGTATTGTCGTAGATAAATTAGTACTGTATAAATTTGATACTGAAAAGGAAATAATTGAAGATCACAATATAGGTACTGGCGCGGTAGAATTTGCAGTATACGTTGCAGTAGGCCTTGTAATAGCGGCTGCCACATCAGGCACTGGAGTAGGGATTGAAGGCACAGACGGACCCAGTCTTGTAGATACTGCTGTCAGATCCGTAGTCTTCTTTTTATTAGGGATGATAGTATTAATCCTGTTTTCCCTTTTCTACCAAATTTCCACATCTTTCGATATACATGAAGAGATAAAAAATGGTAACAAAGCAGTCGGTATTGCAATGGCAGGAAATCTACTTGCAATAGGACTTGTCACATTTAAGGCTGTGTTTGGGGAATTTGTTGGCTGGACAGAAAGCATCACGGCTTTTGTGATTTTCGCTGTAATTGGATTCGTTTTACTATACTTGGTAAGGATAGTCGTAGATATCGTAATACTACCGGGTACCCGTGTAGCTGAAGAATTAACACGTGATCGGAATCTGGGAGTTGCATTTATTGAGAGCGGAGTGTTAATTAGTTCAGCAATGGTTCTTTATTTTGCTATTTGAACTAACTATAAAATGATTAACATCTGATCAAGTTATATGAGGGTTTTTAGAAGTCCTCATGGTGGTTATGGCTCGGTTGACTTCTTCAATGTGTGCTCTGTTTTCATCCAAATTGGCGAGTCCCTTTTCAATTATGAATTTGAGAGTTTTGCTTTCCAAAGGCTTGTAAATAACGGACGTGTTGAGGAGTTGATTAAAGAAGTTTTTAGAATTTTGACTATTGGCCCAGGACGTGAACCATTTGGATATATCTTCTATCAGATGTATTTCAAAGAACGTTAAAACCGGGTCTAATCCTTCTTCTTGATAAACCTGTGTCCTGATGTCTTCCCCGTCACCAGTATTAAATTCAACGATTTTAGCCATAGGATCGAACTTTACATCTGCAAAAATTATGTACTCATTATCCAGTTTTGTACTTCTTTCAATAATTGCTTTACAGGCAGACCGGCCTTTTTGTGTAAGTTGGTAGAGTTCGTTTATAAGGCCTTGTTGGTTTAATCTATTGATGGTGCTTTGTACCGTCTTGCCCAAGGTTTTTATTTTTGTAGTAGAGATATCTTGATTTACCAGGGTGAATAAAATTGATTGTTCTTCTAGAACATGAACAAACTTTTGGACAGAATTCCAGTATCCAAGCTTTACAGAATAGTCCAGTGGTGTAAATTTTTGTTCTAATACTATGTCTAACAGGAGAGTCTGTTTATTATCTAATTCGGTACTATAATTAGGGATAGTTTTTGCCAGTGTCATGATTTTTTCAGAGGTATTTATTTTATTTCCTTGGCTCAAGAAGTTTAGTGAGCTTTTACCTTCAATTGAATCACCAAAAATAGATATGAGTTCAATATGCATTTCTTCAAGATCTGGATTAAGTGCTAGGTCATTTTTCGATGGTGACCAGTCACTGTCACAAATGTATTCAATTAATGACGCAATTGTGTTATCTGTAGAAAAGTTTGTTAAATCACACAAAAAACCTTCTTCTTCAGACATGTTTCCTAGAGTGATCTTAAGGTAAAGATTGTGACCGGTAAGTTTAGAGTCTTTGACTGGAGTGAGATCCGGTTTTTTATGTCGGGTCATGGTGTATATATGTATTTGAACAAGCTAGGAACAGTACTTGTTTTAGAGTTTATAAATCAATAGACCTGTTAAAACCTATTATAGTTTGACCGCCACCAAATCCTCTAAAACCACTACTTCGTCCACGACTGGATGATCTGTGGGAACCTCGTCTTCCTGCAGAAGACGATCCCCAGGAACTTCTAACACCTGTGGCGCTAGTCTTAAACGCACCAGTAGATTTCTGTTTAGCTTTATAAGATGTTCTGGCAGTACCAAGGTTTTTACCGGCCGAATTGTACTTTGATTTGTTGAATCCAGTATTTTGTTTGGTGAAGTACCTACTATTACGTGTTACCTGGTTCCGGTATCCTGACGAATTACGATAACGAGATCTAGACGAATTTAATGGACCTCTTGCATACGATACCGGTGTATTGTAATAGTATCCCATTGGGCTCATAGCGGAGATCATCATATACGTGAAAAGGAAATTGCCAGCACCAAACCCGCTGTTGTAGTAAGAATTTGCGCCATAACCTCGCATTTGATGTTCTTCATTTCTTTTAACTATGTCAAAAAGCTTATCGTCTGATGCGTCATCGATTTCATAATTACCATTAAGGTCTTCCCAGCCTTCAAGAGTAAGGCCAGATTCTTCCTGTTTTGCACGAATAAGTACAAGTCCGTCACCTTCAAATATTCCGTTTACTTTCGCTTCAAATTCTGAAGCACTGTCAGATTCTTTAAAGGCTTTTTGGACGTCGTCCATATTTATTCGACCGGCTGCTCCATCAGTCGCTGCCCAGTCTTCGTATGAAGGTCCTGAGACACATGCTGCCAACACCGGGCTACCAGCAATCAAAGCTCCAGCGGCTATACGTGTGCCAATTTTGTTTACCTTTTTGTTCATATGAATTCCTCCATATACCTCAAAATATTAAATATATATTTCATAAAAGAATTTCATCAAGTTTCGAGGCCATACCGGGGTCTATTTCTAGATTGTACGACTCATCTGACTCTAATGCTATAGTGTTCAATAGTTTCGATAAAAATGTAACCCCGGATTCTTCAATTAAATCATTATATGTATCTAGACAAATATTTTGAAACTGTGCAATAGATTCATCGTGATTTCTAGAAGCGATTGCCAAACTGGTCATAGTCTCGGGAAGAATGGATATGTATTCCCTCCAAAGTTCATCACTATTATTTAATAAGACCATTTTAGCAATTTTATCAAATCGTTGATTATCAGAGATTTGATTTCTAATTTCGTCAATGCGCAAAATCAATAGTTCTTTTAGAGCTGTCTCCATTTCAGCAAGTCCTAAATCTCTCATATTAGTACCATCTATTCCATAATCAACTTGAATTTCTTCCAACATACTGTTAAATGATGCCAAGTATTTTTTTGTGTCAATGAGTGTAAGGTGTTTTCGTATCATTTGCCTAGCGATATTTTTGGCTTGATTCTGGCATTCGGAGTAAATTTTATCTGACAGCATCAATTTTTTTCGGTAATCATAGTACTTTATTGTTTGCGCATCGATTATTGAATAATAATCTTCCAATGAAGATTTTAGAATTTCAGATTCTTTTTCAAATATAGATTGGATATGGGATATTTTCTTTTCAGGTTCATTGGAGTTTGAATCTAGGATAGATTGTATAGTTGGTTCAGAAAAAACCTCATCTTCTCTGGATAATATGAATTGAGTTGAACCAAATTCTCCTTGGCGTCCGGATCTTCCCTTTAGTTGCTCATCAATTCGTTTGGATTTATTTAATTCAGTGGCAATAACATGAAGTCCGAGTTTACAGTTAATTTTTATTGTGCTTTCGTCTGTAACTGTATCTGATTCTAGAATTAGTGCATTATCTACTACTGTTATTTTGTGATTTAATTTCCTCGTTAACATTAATTGGTGTAAGAATTGAGCAGTTTCAAAATTACCGCAACTAAATTTGATATTTCTATTAGAGTTATTCTGAGCTATTTCAATGTAATTTTCAGATATACGGTATTTTAAATCTTGATCGATTAATATATCGGTACCTCTACCAGCCATGTTTGTTGAGACTGTAACTGATCCATATAGTCCTGCATTCCGGATTATCTTTTCTTCTTCAGAAGAGTTGACTGCATTCAAGAGATTATGATCAATTTCTGAAGCCTCAAGGAGCCTGCTGATTTCATTAGATTGTTCGATTGTAAGTGTCGCTATCAAAACCGGACATCCTACTTTTTGGCATGAAAGCACTTCTTCACGTACCAGTTCTAGTTTTTGTTTACCATAATTTAATATCACAGGTTGCAAATCTACTCTAGTAGTAGGCTTGGTTGGTTCGATACTGACAACCTCCAAATCATAACTGGTTTTAAGTTCATGTTTGGACGAAACAGCGGTTCCAGTAATTCCTGATAGCAATTCGTATTTCTTTAACAATGTCTTTATTGATATTTGAGCTGCTGTTTCCCTTTCTCCTTTTACAGGGAGCACTTCTTTTGCTTCGAGGGCCGCATGTAGTCCGAACTGATAGTTGGTATCAACTCTTAGCCTTCCTGTCAGGTGGTCTACAAGCACAACGTGGTTTTCAGTAGTGACATAATCCTTATTGTTTTCAAGGAACAAATAAGCTTTTAGCGTCTGGTGGATTTGATTTGCAAGTGCCTGCCTTTGCATAATTTGGCGTCTTAGTGTGTTTATTCTGCGTCTTTTTTCAGGTAAGGGCAGGGTAGTGTTAGATTCCAATTCAATTTCGTTTTCCAATTCAATCGTACTAAATATGTTTCCTAGTCTTGATTCAACTAGATCCTGACCTCTCTCGGTCAATTTGACCGTTGATGTTTGTAAATCTATGTGGAAATAAAGGTCTTGGAAGCATTTTGAACGGTCTTCGAATTCAACAGCATCGTTAGCGTCGTTTCTTATACGCCTCATATCATTTTTGGAGGTCGAAAGAGTAATATTCTGCGGATCACCGATATAAATAGCTGCGGTTATGTTTCTCTTATGGCGATTATCAATGGTACTACTTGTTAATTTAACTAGGTTAGTGATCACATTTTGTTGCAGCGATACGAGGTCTTTGATTACAGAATTTGATTTATATATGCCTCTCCGGCTGACCGGTTTTGCACTCGAAACTATTAATGGAGTGATTGACTCGTCAACTAGTATCTGGTCTGCCTCATCTATAATCGCTACATCAAATGATTTCTGGATCATGTTTTGAAAAGAATGGCTTAGATTGTCTCTTAGAAAATCGAATCCGAGTTCTTTTACAGTAGAGTAGACGATATCGTTACCATAATTATGACTGCGTTCGTCCCTGTTCATAGATGCGAGTATCGGACTTACTTTCAAGTTCAGAAATTCATAAATAGGTGAAAGTGTGGAACTATCTCTCAGCGCCAGGTAATCGTTTGCTGTGACAATGTGTACAGAATGGTTAAAAACAGCATGGAGTATAGCTGCGAAAGCTATTGCTATTGTTTTACCTTCACCGGCATTCATTTGCACAACATTACCATTATATAGATATAAACCTGCAGTGATTTGTTCACTGGTCGGATAAAACTTGAGGATATCTTTTAGAGGAGACATTTCTACTGCTTTATAGAATTTGGCAGGTAAACCAATGTTATTTTTATCTAGAGGTTGATATTTGTGATTGACCGTTAGGATGCCGGACAATATATCTATATCGCTATCCAGTACCTGATAAGGACTTAATTTGGATTTTTCTCTAAATAATAAATTTGAGATTTTTGAATAAGTGGTAGGAATTTTGTGCATCGATTCTGGGATATTGTTCAAATGTTCAAGAATAGTACGTAATTTTGTACGATATGGATCTAATTTAGAGTGGGCAAATTTCTCATCAAATATTTGCCAGATGCCTAGTCTTCGATATATCGATTCATATATCACACAGGTAATGATAAAAACCAATTCTGAGTTTTTTACAGAATTGTTGTGTCGATATGATCCAGGATCATTATTTTTGGCGGTAAAATTGTCATCAATGATACGTTTAAGTTCAAGATTTGAGACGTCGTAATTTTGTTTTTCTAGTTGGAATTTCTGATAATCAGGTTTCGATACAAAGTCTTTTTTGAGATCGCTTATCATAGTAGCAATCTCTTTATCGTTAAGATGGGAAAATGGTCTGGATTTAACAGCTAAGACTAGGTCCAAGTCGTACTTCCTATGCTGGTCTTATCTAATGTTTGATAATCATATCTATTGTTTAAGACTCACTCAGTTGTGATTTTCTGACAATTGTGTAGTCCTGTCCAGAGATTCAATCACGAGTTTGAAGGCGTCATCTCTGGTAGGATCAGCTATCCGGTATATCCCTCGATATATTTCGAATATAATTTTCTTCAGATACGTATGATCAGTGTATTTTCGCCAATTTTTTGATTGTATAACCAGTAGTAGGGATTTAGCGGACAAACCTTGAATTTGTGGTTGAAGGTAATGATAAGGCGCTATGAGTGTGTCAGATTTGTTTTGGTATAACCGGTGCATCAGACTTTTATTTTCTACTTCTGATAGCACACAACTGAGTTGCTTGTTCATCAAAGAAATTGCTTCATATTTTATCGAATCGATCAAACTTGTTCGTAAGTTTCTATATAAACCCTGTCTTCTGAATACAGGGTTGACTGCTGAGTAAAGTATGATACCTGCATTAATTTCTCCAAGATAAGCACCAACTGATACACCAGCTAATTCATTTCTAATACGGGCTGTTTTCATTTTTGGTATAACCAGTGGTTGTTGGCTTGACGATAGAGATTCGTGAAAAGATTCCAAATTTTCTACTTGTCCGGGTTTAAATAATTCTGATAAGAAAGAATGGCATTTTTCTATTTCAATCAAGTCACCGGTTGGCACCGTTTTAATCGATGGTTTTACATAGGAATATTTTACTGTTTGCGCTGATATCATGCAGCTATATTCTCATGTCTTTGATAAAAGAATCTTTTCGTTCAATGAATTGGTCTTTTGGGACAAAATCCAACTTTAATGAAAGAAAACCACTGGAAAGTAGGTACGATATCTCAGGTACTTCTGTATTCATAATTTTCCTGATTTGGTCGGATTTGGTTTTCAGTTGATCTGGAATAGTTAAAGTTATAGATTCATTACCATTGGAATCATAGGTTACAGATATTTCCATATATTCAAGAGAGTCTAATGGTTTCATCACAGCATCATATATGACCTTATATGATGTTTTGACACCAAGTAGTGATACAGATTCTTTAATTCTCCCAACAATTTTAACTTTAGGGAAAGTATTATTACATGAACAAGATCCTGACAGATATTCGAGTGAGTCAGCCAGAGGATATCGTATTAAGGGCAAACCCTCCTGTTTAAGACTAGTGAGTAATGCTGTTCCGGTTTCAATTTCCTGATATCGACCCGAGTATATTGATTCTATTATATTCCAGTCCGTATCAATATGTATTCCATCATGAGAGCTACATTCTATCCCTAAGGCTGATGTTTCCGCGGTGCCGTAATATGAAAAGACTTCAATATTTCTGCGGTTTGTCAGTTCAATACGGGTTGATTCCTGCATTATTTCTCCTACATAAATTACTTTTCGTAGGTTGGTTGACCACGGTTCACGGTGAGAGTTATTTGACTTAATCAGCCTTTCAAGTATCGAAGGAACAGAGATTATTACTGTAGGTTCCAAAATATTTAGTTCTTTTATCGTTTCTTCTATATTTTTTGACACACTGATTGCATAGTATTCTTTCACGGGTATCCGGCTAAGGGGTTCAAAAAAGGATACCATCAGCGATAATGGTCCAGTATCAACACATGCTACAGAATCAATTGCACTGAGCTGAGCGATATTAAAAAGTACCGTCAGTAAATTATTTTCCGAAGATTCGTCTTTATCGGTAATGAAACGTCGTTTTGGTTTCCCGGTTGTTCCGGAGGAAATTTCCAAATCGATTATTTTATTTGTCCCAGTGATACTTTCGGTAATCAGTTCCTGAAACTCTTTATTTGTCAGTGGGGGTATCTTTGTCAGTGTATGAAAGGGATCGCTGTAAAGTATACTTTCGTGTGAAAGACCGATTTTACTAAAAATTGTTTTGTATACATGAAAGTTTGATTTTGCATAAAGTATCTGATTAAGAAGGATTTTTTCCATTAAGGGATTTTTAGGCCCGATAATCTTGGTTTTAATATCAACGATTAGGTTCACTTATCAACATTTCCAGTATTGATTCCCATGTGTATCTGGTCTTACCTATATAGACCAGCCTATCACCTATATTGACATTAAGTTTTTCAAAGCCAGTTTCTACTGCACCTTCTCTAATTATCCCAACAAGGTTAATTTGGTAATCTAGTAATCTTTTGGCCACGAAAGTATAAGAGTTATTTTGATTAATTGACGTTATTTCAGTACTGGCCAATGTCCCGTCTATGTCATTACTGGTAATAGCATGGGTTAATCTGGTTACGCCAGGATCTTGTGCTTCCTGTACCAGTAAATTGTTTGCTATTTTTAATGTGTAGACAAGTTTAAGTTTTTTAGATGAGTTGAACAGCACTGAATGCTTCATGTCCAGGCATTCAGCAACTATATCTAAGTCAGGATTAATGCTATGCATCACAAAACAAATTGAAGCAACTAGACTGTCACTTCTTTGATCAAGGTGATTTGGACTGAGTACTATTGCCTGACTGGCATCTTCGATATTTGCTCTTATGAAAGTATCTTTTTCTAGAGGCCATCCACGTACAAAGGATATATCCTCTGCCAGTAAGGGGAGTTCTTCGATTTGGTCGGCAATGATGACGATTTCACTTTTATTGTGTGCCGGGTCACTCCTGTACTCACGGATAATCTGCTGGATGCGTAGTTCGTCCGGGAAGTTAACAATTACAAGATGATTCCTGAGTCTAATTTTCCCCATTCCTTTTCGCTCCTTGTTTCTAAAATCAGCAATCCAGTCGATGATCATCCCAAGAGTAGTTGTGAAAGTTCCGAGTCCTATTACCAGTATGAAAAACGTTGCTGAAATTCTTCCTACTGGGGTTTCTGGATAAAAATCACCGTACCCGATTGTCGTAATAGATATTAGGCTGTACCAGAAACTGTCCCATATGCTTAGATCAGCCCATGTATCCTGTTCAAAAGTATAAAAGATGGCAGAATTACCGATAATACTGATAAACATTATGGACATCAACAGAGCTATGCCCAGCTGTTTTCGCCGCCTTATATGTCTAAGTAATCTCCCAAGCGAGTAGAAAAACAATATCTATTCTCCGAACTCTCTAATTATAATTTCCCTAGTTCCATATTGTATTTTGATAGAGTCAGTACAGGATCCCCAGTATCTATTCTTAACATTGGTTGGGTTTTATTGCGTAGGGAAGTGACCACCAGATTTCCTTCATTTGATCGTTCATAAAGGTATTGGTCATTATATATTTTCCAGGTTAGAAGGTCAGTGGAGTGGCCAAGAAAGCCTAATTCATCAACCATATAAAGATCGAGTTGGCGTAGTGTAGAAATGCGATGGGACTTTCTAAATGTAATCAATATTTGCTTACTGTCGGTAATGTTTTCGGGTATACCATGATCAGTTAATAGTATAAGAATGTCGGTGTTTAAACTTTGAGCCATATCAAATGGTTTTGAATTGCCATCATCCACAAATATGTGGGTTGGGATGGCTATTGAGTTAAGTATAGTACTTATTTCGGCTGAATAAAGATTGTGCAGTGGACTTGACACGACTGCAGCTTTCTTTATCTGACTAATTTTGAATGAATCTTTAATTGCGTCTTGGAATAGATCATAACGAATAGCTGTTTCTTTTATGCCTTCTGAAATTGCTATTGATTGCGAGCAGCGCCCCCTGTAAGGTCCTACAATCCATTCTAATTTCTCAGGATTAGAAATGGTGTCTTTTAAGTTTGCATCCCGTAGATCTGATAACTTCGTAATTGGTATACGTTTAAAATCTTGAATATTAGTAATACGGATTATGTTTTTTACAAGTGGTCGGTAAAAAGGTGTTTGATTTGCATATAAGATCACATCATTTATGAGATCTAATAAGTTTTCTGGGCTTTCAAAGTCCATACTGTGTTATCCAAATAAAGATTTTATTCTAAGCATCTAGTTGAATTATGACCATACCTGCTTTATTACCTTCACCGTGTACTGAACTGTATCTCAATTCCAGATGTTCTTTAGACTGTATTATTTTGCTTGCAGTATCCGGTTTTGAATTAGTAAATAGTTCCCCAAGTTTATTATCAAATGTCCATTCTTTAGTTACTGAAAATTCTAACCCGGATTTTGAAATGACCTTCAAATATTCAGTGCGCAATTGTTCATAAGAACTCATGTTTCTATATAAGATTGGCGATATCATAAAATCGTTTGAGATATAAAGACCTAGTTCATTGTCAAAAACCTGAACTAGGTCTATATCCTGTATCCACCCTTCCATTGCAAAAAACAGATTTTGAGGAATATCTTGAGCAACTCTATGGTAATAAAAGTCCTCATTTACTATGGCCATTTTTACAGGAACACTTTTCTTTGGTTCATATCCGAGCAATTGGTTTGATGACTTAGTGTACTCAAATAGGAAGGGTATGTTTCCGTTAGTCACGTCGACGAGGATTTGTTCGGTTCCTATTTTGTATAATAGTGCAACATGTTGCCAGTACCTCATGTATCTCTTGGAAAATCTGAAATCGAATGTGTATAACAGGTCTCTAAGCTTCGATTCTGGTACTGGTGCAGAAACGTTAGGCCCGGATATCAGATATTCGGATTCTATCCCATAAGAGTCAGTAATGAATTTAAGAGCCTGTACTTTTTCAGAACATATTCCACCATTTCCCTTAATTATATTGTCTACGGTTTCGTCACCGGTTTTGTACATCAACTTTTTATCTATGAAGCGAGAATAGTTTTCGAAATCGCTGTCCCATATCCGGTGAGCGATGGCTTTAACGAAGCTGATCTGTTGTATTGGATTGTCAGGAATGTGTTTAGATGTAAAAGATTGTGTATCCGCCTGAATCGCAAGGCAATTTTCGACAAATTCTATATATTTTTCAGGATCTTTATCCCAGCGTCTTTTGTGAAATAATTGCCAGTTTCTATCGTAGCCAACATTGGTACGGTCAATATTTATTGTAATTAATATGATTTGTCTTTGATTTAGAGTCAGTTCTTCTACTTTGGGGGCATCGTTTAACCCAAGTTTTTGATCCCCTTGTTTGAAAACTACTCCGGAATAGATGTCTCCGAGTATACCGCCAGGTAAACATTTATAAACAAGATCTTGTATATAGCTAAGATTCTCAAAAGAATTTAAAGTCATGCGATTTTCCAAGAGTAAGGAATCGAGTAGAGGTTTTTTTAAATATCTTGATAACAAGCTTCCCAAAGTTGAGAATTTGTCTTCGCTATTAATTCGGACTTCATATTCTCTTGAGGTGACTAGATCTCTCAAGTGCAAAATGGTGTTGTTGTGTTTTGTCACGGACATTGTCTTATTCTTGATTCACAAATAGGTGGAAACCTCCAGACCTAAACCCCTAGATACAGTTTTTTAACTGAACTGGAAAGAATATAGTTTGGTGTCATAAGCAGTTACTTTAATACGGATAGGTTTTTCCGATAGATTTAAGAGGTTTTTATTGTTTTTAAACCTAACTTTCATAGATGTGGAATTTCCGTTGATTGGTTCACATTCATCATTAGAGAAACCATCAATTATATTTCCATTAATATCCCGAATTTCAACTGATGCCAGGCCACCTGCACTGGTATCTATGTTGAGTTCTAGTTCTGTACCTATAAATTTTATCGGGGGAGTCAAAATCCACCCTCCGCCGTAGGGCAAATCTACTGATATAAATCCGTCCAACCGAGATTTGTTGATAAAAATACCTTCTTTAACCCTATCTGATGTATTATCGCTAGTCCCAGTATCGAACTGTCCTGAATGATTTTTGTTAGATCCATAGCAGTAATTCCATAATTCATCTTTAACCCTAATAAATCCTGGAGCCGTGTATAACTGCCTGGACCTGGATCCTCCAGATAGTCCGACACGTAGGAATGGCTGTTTCCCAGGTGCATGGTCCCATGAGATTCCGTCACGGCTGGTTAATAAACGAATATCCGATGTGTCAGGATAATTTATATGCATATCCTGGGCCTCATCTCCATGCCCGGCAACCAGTTCAACACATTCCCAGTGATAAAGGAAACTCGGCAGCATCAAATATACATCTTCAGCATAAGGATACTTAGAAGCTGCATTTGTATATACATCTACATACCCGCCAATTCGATCAGCGCATTCGGGAGAGGGAATCATTCTCCAGTCATCTTCCTCTGCTCTGAAAACTTCTTCCATTTCAGACCAGTCATGGAAATTGGTAGATTCAATTCTTCC